>Ga0316198_10000688_pt1 | contig 18425 bp, 14 predicted proteins | sample OudBieAanoxic_MG_FD_204935 | JGI IMG/M metagenome (GOLD analysis project Ga0316198, IMG submission 204935) | Coastal sediment microbial communities from Oude Bieten Haven, Netherlands - site A anoxic | ecosystem: Environmental > Aquatic > Marine > Coastal > Sediment | place: Netherlands...
ACGTAATAGCGTGACCGGCACCTTTTCGCCGGCCATCGACTGATTGCGGCTCGGGCGCTCGTGGTGATCGTCATCCTCGCCGCGGTGTTCGGGCCGAGAGCCGCGGTTTTTTCTTCGGATGTCCGAGGACCGACGCCGCCGTCCATCGAAGCCTCAGGACCAATCGGGGACATCCCGTGAGGAATCAAGTGAAGATCGCCAGAAAGGCCGGCTCCCTCGAGCTGTGCACGTGTTTCGGCCAGGTCCTCCGCGACATGGCGACAGCGCAGTGAGGGCCCAACGCGGTCACTGCTTCCCTTGCGGGCTACGACGGGTTGATCAGTCGGTGTCCGGCAGGCTCGCGCGGGCGAGCGCCATCATCGCCATGTGCGGCACCGTCAGAACCGATAGCCCGACAAAAATGATCGACGCGAGGAGCGAGTCCAGCTGAATGTCGGTCAGGCCCAGCGCGGCCGCGGCGGCGAGAGCAGCCGCAACGGTGGTCAGGGTCATGGGGGCCGCTTCTCGGGCGAAGCGCCGAAGGCCGCTGCCGAGTCGTCCGGGCTCGAGATCATCCGCGAGCTCGAGTGCGTGGCGTATCGAGTGCCAGCCGCAGAAGTAGGTGAGAAAGGCGATCAGTGGGGGTGCGACGATGTGGAGGAGGACGATTGCAGCGAGCTCGGCCGCGGCAGCGGGCGCGGCCGGGCGCCCGAAAACCAACCGGAAGAATCGCAGTCCTGCGACCGGCAGCACCACGGAGGCGACGCACGCGGCGATCGCCCCCACGACGCCGGAATCGAGCGGGCGAGCTGCGGGCATCAGCCACCCGAAGATCACGGTCACCTCGGCCGCGTGCAGCCAGGTCGGAAGCACGATGGGAATGGCGCCGGCACACGCGTGCTCGACTGCGTCCCAGAAACCTGAGGAGCGGCGAACCCACAGCGGGTCATCCCACCCGAAGTGGAAGGCCGACAGCACGAGGAAGATGACCAGCGCGGCGAGGGGAAAGGCGAGCCAAATTGACGCCATCGTCCCGGCGAGACCGAGGTACAACAGCCCGAAAATCACCCACCATCGGCGGCCGAGGACCGGAGCAAAGAGCTGCCGCGCCACGAGGTGGTCGAGGGCGCCGTGCGGCAAACCCACGATCGCGACCGCGGCGGCGAGGATGACCAGCTGGACGGTCGGAGGAAGCGGGCCGACGATGAGCGCGTACGCGATGACAGCGGCCGTCACGCCGAGCATCAGACTGCGGTGTTCGGCGAGAGCGGTCAGAAGCCGAACCGCCGTGGGAGCCGGCTCGGCGCTCCGCGTGACCGCTGGGGAGAGTTCAGTGCTCATGGTGAAATATCAATCCGGGCCGGCATTCGGCGTCAAATTCATTGCGGCCTCCTCACAGCCTACAAAAGGGAAAAGTGAGATTCGCCACGGCGAATTCCAAATTCTCTCGTCATGAGCATGAACCCTCGAATTTGCCGTCACACCCTGGCCGGTTGCGGTCTACGGTCGAGCCGGCGAACTCGGATCGGTCCCCGAAAGACCGACGGGTCGATTCTTTCACCGCGCTGAAGGATCTCCACCCGGTTCTTAGCGGCCAACCGGCGTGCGGCTCGACGAGCGGGTTCCATGAGAGCTCGCCAACCATCGGGGGAAACCAATTCTGCCGCCTCGGACGGGCAGATCGTCGCACCCTTCGCGCGCCGTTCAAGCAGGTCGAGGATCGCCGATTCGAGACGCCGGTCGAGCTCTGACAGGCGCCGCCGACGGCATGCTGTCGAGCAGTGGCGAACCTCATCCCAACTCGACCTCCAGCGGCGCCGCCACTCGAATCGTCGGCCGCACGACGCGCAGATCTTCGCCGGCCGAGTCATCCGGCGTCTTCGAAGAGCGACGGCTGCGCGGGACCTAGCCGGAGGCCGAGTAGCCGCCCGGCCGCCGCGCAGCCCGAGAGGTAGTTGCCCTCAACCCGCGGACCCCGGACCCAGTCGCCGCAGGCGGCGATGGCGAGCACCGCGTCGAAGAGACACGACTCGGGCAGACGGTCGAGCAGATCGTGCGGCGTCATCGTCTCCTCCGGTCGGGTTGGCAGCGTGGGCACCAGAACACTTTCCGTCCCCCCACCGCGGCCTGCTCGACGAGGTCGTCGCAGATCCGGCAGTGACGGCCCTCTCGTCCATAGACCCAGAAGCGCGCCGCCGGACGTTTGACACCGTTCTTCCGAAGCGCTGCGTAGCGAGCATCGGGCAGCGTCACCCCGCGCGTTCGATATGCGCGGCGGACCAGGACCAGCATTCGATCCGCGAGCCGCTCGCACTCGTCCACGGCGCAATCGGCCGCCCGTCGCCGCGGATGGATTCCGGCCTCGAAGAGGATGTCCGCCCGGAGATAGTTGCCGAGCCCGGCGACGAATCGCTGATCCAGAAGCAGTGCGCCGAGCTGGCGACCGCTGAAACTCGGGTCGGCGAGCCGATCGGCGAGCTCTGCGCGCGAAGGGCTCTCTGACAGAAGATCGGGGCCGAGCTGGCTGAGGAACGGGTGGTCGCGCTCGGCGTCCCTGTCGAGCACCTCGATGTCGGAAGCCGAGTAGAGCAGCGCCCGTCGGTTTCCAGCGTTGACTGCAAATCTGAGCTGTCGGCCGGTTCTCGGGGTCCGACTGCCGCTCATGACGACCCACCGGCCATAGAGCTGATTGTGACTGTAGACGCTCAAACCGCCGGCAAACCGGGTGAGCATCGCTTTTCCGCGAGTCGTCACTTCGTCAACAACCTGACCGCTGAGCACCTCCTCGAAACGTTTGAGCCGCTCAAAGGCGAAGAAGACATCCTCGGCCCGCCTCCCCTCGATGGCGGCGGCGACCCGGTCGGCGGCTCGGCGAATTTCAGGACCTTCAGGCATACGAATCTCCTCGAGAGGCAATCGACGCGACAGAGGTCGTATTCCACCCGGTTTCAATCATCAGGTGAATCTTGGGGGCAGTCGGCGAACTCCGGCCACAGTATCGATTTAGCCCACCGTCGTATCTCGTCGCTGATTCGCCGTTCGTGAAAAGCGAAACGCGACACGCCCTGTCTGTCGACCCGAGTCGCGAATCGGCTCACATGGACGCGGTCATCGAGATCGCGAGCGCCACCGCGGCGCGGAGCGACCAGGCGGTGGTGCGGATCCAGTTGCTCCGGACCAGCCGTTGATGGGCGCCCTGGTCAAACCCGGTCTTCAGTTTATTGTGCTCCGGGACTTGGAGAGCGAAGGTCGACAGCCAAACGACTCCGAGCAGCGAGAGCCCGATCCACGGCAACGCGGTGGGCACCGCCGATGGAGGCCGTGCGACAAGCCAGATCGCTGTGGCCAGCTCGACGAGCATGGGCGGGACAACAACGACGCTGATTCGCAGTGTGTGGCGCCGGTGAAGGTCGACGAACCCATCGCCTGCTCCGTGGCCGAGCAGTGGATAGTGGACGACCTGAATGACCCAAATCAGACCCGTCAGGAAGATCGTCGCTGCGAGGTGCGTCCAGACGACGATCCCGGTCACGGTTTCGCCAGGCCGAGATCGCCGAGCAACGCCTCGATCGGTCGCCGCCGGGGATCTGCGACACCGAATGAATCCGCGGTCGCAGCTTGAGGCCGCTCGTGGGCCAGTCCGTGCGGGGGTGAAACCAATTGCACCATCAGCCGAATTATCCACGATCTTCACGGCGGATCCCAGCGCAGAGAAATCCGCATGGGAAACACCGAGAAATCTCGCGTCCGCGACGATGACTGGAATTCCACGTCCAGTTGTCCGCGTTTGGACTTAGGACTGCCCGGGATCACAGGAAACTTGGCTTCAAGAAGTGACAACGACGGTCAAGGATAGAGTGCGCTCGTGGGCTGGTCTCGGAACCCCCAAATGATATCAACGCCGTCACCGAGATCTCGGTGGATAGATGAAATCAAAGAACCAGGAGTTTCTCATGCAACCAGAAATGTTCACTATATCGGTGGAAGCGTTCGAGATCGTCAGTCACATCCTGACACTCGGCTACGCATCGATGGCGGCGGCGATGCTGTTCTTCATCCTCACGAAGAACGACAGTCTCCCTCAGTTTCGGATGTCCTCCGTCATCTCGGTCGTGGTTATGGTGTCGGCTCTGCTGCTGCTTTACACGCAGAAGATGAGCTGGGTCAACGCCTACGCGTTCGACGGGCAAGCTTATTCACTCAAAGCGGGCGCCGACCTTTTCACCAACGGATACCGCTATCTCAATTGGCTGATCGACGTTCCCATGCTGCTCATCCAGATTCTCTTTGTCGCCGGCATCGCCGGCGCGGCTCGCACCAGCTACATGACGCGGTTTTCGGTCTCCGGCGCTCTCATGATCATCACCGGCTACATCGGGCAATTCTACGAGCCCGGCCGGATCAACGAAAGCGTCACGCTCTGGGCCGTTTGGGGACTCATTTCGACCGCCTTCTTTCTCTACGTGCTGGTTTTGATCTCGCGCGTGATCAAAGACGGCAAGAGCCGGATGACCGGTCCACCACAAAAGCTTTTTGGCGCCATTCTTCCGCTCTTCTACGTCGCCTGGTGGCTCTATCCGATTGCTTACGTGGCGCCGATCCTGATGCAGGCGGGTGTCTCGTACGAGCTGACCGTCGTCGGCCAACAGGTCATCTACACCGTTGCCGACATTGCATCCAAGGTGATCTACGGCATCATGCTGACCGCCACTGCAATCATGCTGAGCGAGCAGCAGGTCGCGAAGGACGCCTGAAACCGAAGAAACGGCTGATCGGCGATCCGACATCCAAACAACCTCACGCTCCCGCCCCGGCAGGCGGGGGCGTTTTTTTTTGACCGCTCGCGAGCTGGCGGGCAGGATTCGGGTTTTCGCCGGAACTGGGATTCGTCGGTGATCGAGCTCGAGGCCCGAAACAACACAGTATGGCGGCAGCGGTTGAAGGCACGCCAACCTCCCGGTCACTCCCCGATCTGGATTCAAGGATCTGAGGGACTACCAGAAATCGCTGTGGTCCGGGCGGTCGCTGTCAGCCGACTTCCCCCTCGCCGCCCTCGCCCTGGAAGGACTGGAGAGCGAGGTACTTCTCGCCGAAGCGCTTGACGTGGTCCGACTGGCGGTCGAACGAGTCCCAGTGACCCTCCTCGGCGGCGACGAGATCCTCGAAGAGCTTCTTCGTGCCGGAATCGGCGTTCTGAGCCGACTCCATGGCAAACCGGTTGTACATCTGGATCGCTTCCTGCTCCAGGGCGTGCGCTTTTTTGAGCATGGATTCAGCGTCGTGGATCTTCTCGATCTCGCGGCCGACCGTCATCTCGACCTCGCCGCCGAGGAAGAGGATACGCTCGGCGATCATCTCGGCGTGCTGCATCTCCTCGATGGCGGTCATCTTGAGCAGGTTGGCCAACGGCGCATAGCCGAGATCGTCGAGTCTGAAGTGAAAGTACATGTATTGATGGATGGCGGCGATTTCATCGGCGATCGCCGTGTTGAGCAACACGATGCTCTTCTCGTACATCGAAAAACCTCCTTGGCGGGTCACGAAGAGTGTACAACGGACGGAACTGCTGTTCTCAATGGTGGAGCCGGCGACCCGGAGATCGAACGCAGGGCGCTCGTTCTGGCACGGGCGAACAACGCCCGGCTGACGTTCTGCGCGCCGCGGGCCGACGACCCATCGGGAATTCCGAAATTCGGCCGGTTCCACCGTGAGCTCGAGCGCCTGGTCGAAGAGAAAGCCTGAGGCGACAAAGCCCGGAGAGCAGATCGTGTCGTCGTGCCCTTGAGCGACCGTACGATTCGCGATCCGTGATCCAAGCGCCGGTCCGGGACCCGCCGCAGGAAATCCCTCATGAGTTCTTCGGGTGAGCTGGAGCGGGAATCTCCGCTGCGTGGTTTGCGGTTACCGCTCGTATGTCTGAAAACACAATGGCGTCATCCTTCCGCCGTTGGTTTGCCGGTCTCATGCCGCGCAGCCTGGCGATCATCGAGAAAACCGGAAACGCGCTGCCGCACCCGGCAACGCTGTTTCTGCTGATGGCGATTGCGGTGATCGTCGCCTCCGGCATCGCTGCAGCCGCTGGTGTTTCCGCGACCCATCCCGCAACCGGCGAGTCCATCGAGGTTGTCAGCCTCTTGTCGATTGCCGGCCTGCATCGAATCCTCGAAGAGATGGTTGTCAACTTCACCGGATTTGCCCCTCTCGGGACGGTTTTTGTCGCGATGCTCGGGATCGGCATCGCCGAGTCCTCCGGGTTCATCGGCGCCGCTCTCAGGCTCCTCGTGCTTTCAGCTCCAAAGCGTCTTTTGACCTTTGTCGTCGTTTTTGCCGGCGTTCTCTCCAATACGGCCTCGGAGGTTGGGTACGTCTTGTTGGTTCCCCTTGCGGGGACCCTCTTTCTGGCGGTTCGCCGCCACCCGCTGGCCGGGATGGCCGCCGCCTTTGCCGGCGTCTCGGGGGGCTACAGCGCCAACCTTCTCCTCGGCACCGTCGACCCGCTGCTTGCCGGGCTGTCGCAGGAGGCGGCCCGAATCGTCGACCCCGCATATATCGTCAATCCCGCGTGCAACTTCTACTTCATGGCGGTGTCCACCGTGCTGATCGCGGGCGCCGGAACCATCGTGACCGAGAAACTCGTCGAACCGCGACTCGGCGAGTACGAGGGATCGGAGGAACCCGACAAAGTCGGGGGCCTCAGCAAAGACGAGCGCCGCGGGCTGAGGTTCGCGGCAGTTGCAGGGCTTGTCTTCACGGCCCTTCTTCTGGCCGGAACGGTGCCGGCAAACGGATTTCTCCGCGACGCCGCCACCGGGGGGCTCCTCCATTCGCCGTTTCTCAATGGTGTTGTGGCGCTGATCTTCCTCGGCTCGGTGGCGCTTGGAGTCGCCTACGGCTTCGGCGCCGGAACGATCTCTTCGGACGCCGATATCGTCAAGGGGATGGGACAGTCCATCGAGACCCTTGGCGTCTACACGGTGCTCGTCTTCTTCGCCGCTCAGTTCGTCGCCTACTTCGGCTGGACCAATCTCGGGCTGATCACCGCGGTCAAAGGGGCCGAAGTTCTCGGCGCACTCGATCTCGGTCCGCTTCCCTTGATGTTGGCTTTTGTCGTCCTTTCGGCGGTGATCAATCTCGTCATGGGATCCGCCTCGGCCAAGTGGGCCATCATGGCGCCGGTGTTCATCCCGATGTTCATGCTGCTCGGGACCTCCCCCGAGCTCGTTCAGGTCGCCTATCGTATCGGTGATTCGACAACCAACGTCATCTCGCCGATGATGTCGTATTTTGCGCTCATCGTCGCGTTCTTCGAGCGCTATGACAAGGATGCGGGGATCGGAACGGTGATTGCGACGATGCTGCCCTACACAGTGGTCTTCATGCTCGGTTGGATGGTGCTGCTGGGAGGCTGGATCGTCCTGGGCCTGCCGATCGGACCCGGCGCTCCCCTTGCCTACCCGGCCGGCTGAGGTTTCAGAGCAAGCCGCCACGGTCAGCTCACCTGTCTTCGGCGCCCTTGCCCGTTGAACCCTCGATCAGCTTGCTACGGCATTCTGGGCAGAGCCCATGCGTGAATCCTGCTCGCCAGTGCGCTTCGACGAGCTGCTCGATCTGCGTCCAGTAGCCCTCGTCTTCTCGATCCCGTTTGCACCGCGCACGTTTGGCGATCATCCCGGTCAGCGTCCAGACCTTGGCGACCGATGTCTCGAGCTCTGCGCCGGCGGTTAGCGTTTGCCCCTGTTGCCGCGTCGCTGACGTGTCCCTTCTTCCTGCGCGGCCTTGAGGGACGGGTGGGCCCGGACGTATGCGGCGCGGGCGTCGGACCGACGGAGCCAGTCAAAGATCTTGTCGAGATTCGCGGGTTGCCGTCGGAGGAGCTCCTGGAGGTCTGCGAGCCTCGGTTCGCCGAGCTCCGGGCCCTCCCGCCTCCAGGTGGCGAGCACGACCTGGGTCGGTGTCGCAAAGGCGAGGCCGGACCTGCGGTCAAGCGTCGATTCGAGCTCGTGAGCGGGATCGCTCGCCAGGGTCCGGGTGGTCTGTGGAAACTCGATCCGTCCGTTCGGCCCGTCGAAGGTGCGGCCTGTGCGCTGGTTGAAACCATGCTGTCCGAGCACCTTGGCGATTTTGAGTCGATCGGTTGGCCCAATGAGGTCATAGTCGAAGTTCTCGTAGAACTCATCGACAAAGATCGAAACCGCGGGCAGCCATGGGCAGGAGACAGCGTCGACTGCGGCATCGGTGAGCCAGGTGGCGACATCGTCAGCGAGCGATGAGAATAGTTCGTTCATGGCGTCCTTTGCGGCTCGATCCACGTGGTCAATAGCTGTGCTCCCCGATCGTCACCTTGCCGCGGAAGGTCCAGTAGATGATCCCGCTGTATGTGAGAACGAAGGGCATCCCGATGACTGCGATGAGCAGCATGATGTTGAGGGTCTTCACGCTCGACGCGGCGTTGAAAATGGTGACACTGAGCGCCGGATCGTTGCTGGCAGTCACCAGGTTTGGAAACAGCGCAGCACCGAAGAGCGCAACCTGCGACACGATGACGACGGTGCTCGAGAGAAAGGCCTGACCGGGCCGGCCCCAGTACAGACAACGTGGGATGTTGGCGACCGCGAAGATTGCGACCACCACCAGACCGACGAGCGCTGGATAATGCTCGAAGTTGGCCGTGGCCCGCGGCACTTTGGCAACGGTGTAAAAGGTCGTCAGCATAAAGGTCACGAGGAACAGTCCCCAGGATCGCCACATCCAATCGCGCAGCCGGGCCTGAAACTCGCCTTCGGTCCTGAGGTAGAGAAAGAGCCCTCCGTGCAGGGCGAACATCGACACCGTCATCAGACCCACAAGCAATCCATAGGGATTGAGCTGGTCGAGAACCGACGCCAGAACGTTGCCCTCTGCGTCGAGCGGCATCCCGGCGATGGCGTTGCCGACCGCGACGCCGAAGAGCAGCGAGGCGAGGAACGAGCCTCCGAAGAACCCCCAATCCCAGAACCGGCGCCACCGGTCAGAGGCGATCTTGCTGCGGAACTCGAGCGACACGGCGCGGAAGATGAGCGCGAAGAGCAGCAGCATGAACGCGGTGTAGAAGCCCGAGAAAACGGTGGCGTAGGCGTTGGGAAAGGCGGCGAAGAGCGCGCCGCCGAACGTCACCAGCCAGACCTCGTTGCCGTCCCACAATGGACCGATGGAGTTCATGGACAAGCGGCGTTCGGTGTCCGTCTTGGCCACGAACGGGTGCAGGATCCCGACACCGAGATCGAAACCGTCAAGAACCGCGTACCCGGCCAGGAGGACACCCTCGATCAAGAACCAGATGATGCACAGAGTCTCGAATTCCACGCTTTTCCCTTCAGGCTTTCCGGTCTTCTGAGTCGTTCCGCGGCCCGGTCATCCCGGCGGCCCGGGTCGGTCGGCGCGTGGCGGTTTCGAGGAGGCCGTCGCCGACACTGCCGATCGAGTCGTCGGGCGCATCGGGTCCGTGCCGGATCTTGAGGTCGAGAACGAAGACCCACACCGTACCGAGGAGAAGGTAGATCAGCCCGAAACCGATGACCGAACCCAGAACCTGGCCGGCGTCGACCGAGGGGCTCACCGCATCGACCGTGCGCAGGCCGACGGTCTCGTCGTACTCGACCACGCCCGAAGGTCCGACGACGAGAGCCCCGTCGGGTGTCCACTCGACGGGTGGATGGACGATCCAGGGTTGCCGTCCCACCTCCGCGGCGACCCAACCCAACTGATTGGAGACCATCGCGCCGCCGACCGCGAAGACAAAGACCCACAAGAGCCACCGTGTGTTCCATAGCCTGCCGCGCCAGAGCAGAAAGCTCGCCGTCAGAGTCAGCGCGATGAAGGCCATTCCGAGACCGATCATGATGTGGTAGCTGGCGAAGGGCAGCAGTGTCGGGGGTCGGTCCTCGGGCCGGAAGCGATCGAGTCCAACCACCGGTGTCGAGAAGTCCTCGTGCAGCAGAAAGCTGAGACCGCCGGGTACTGCAATGTTGAATCGAATGGTCTCAGTTTCGTCGTCCGGGATTCCGAAAAGACTCATGTCTGCCGGCCCGGTTGTGTAGTGACCCTCGAAGGCGGCCAGCTTTGCCGGCTGGTAGCGGTAGACGTTGTTGGCTTGGAAATGTCCGGAAATCAGGGCCGCAAGCGACGAAACGGTCGCCAATACCAGGGCCCCGGAGAACGAACGGCGGGCGAAATCGAGATGGCGTCCGCGGAGCAGGTAGTAGGCCGAGATGCTCATGATGAAGAACGACCCGACGATAAAGGCGCCGATCCAGACGTGGACCAGACGGTGCATGGTTGACGGGTTGAAGACCAGAGCCCAGAAATCGACGATTTCGGCCCGGAAGACGGGCTGGCCATCAACCATCAGCGGCTCGCCGTCGCGCATCATCTGAACGATGTGGTGTCCCGCCGGTGTCTGCTGCCAGCTGTTGGCGACGACGATCCACACCGAGGAGAAGATCGATCCCACCGCCACCATCAGCGTCGAGAAGAAATGCATCGCTGGGGACACACGGTCCCAGCCGAAGACGAGGATCGCGAGGAAGCCGGATTCGAGGAAGAAGGCGAAAATCCCCTCTGCGGCAAGCGCCGATCCGAAAACATCGCCGACAAACCGCGAGTAGGTCGCCCAGTTGGTGCCGAACTGAAACTCCATGACGATGCCGGTGGCGACGCCGATCGCGAAATTGAGCGCGAAGACCTTGGTCCAGAACTTTGCCGCTACCTCGTAGATGGGTTGTTTCGTGCGCAGGAACCGGCCCTCGAGGAAGACCATCACCACAGCCATCCCAATGGTCAGGGGAGGGAAGATGTAGTGGAAGGCGATGGTGAGAGCGAACTGAATTCTGGACAGCAGGACTACGTCCATTGCACGTCTCCTCAGACAGGTATCGCGTTCACATTCAAATGACTGCCGCGTTCACCGACGCATCTGCGTGAGCGCGCTTGGATCACCAGGGGAGGCGTCGGTCAGCATCTGGCGCAAGACCGGGAGAGTCGATTCAAGATGCGGGGACGTGGCGGCCATCCATCGATCCCTATCGCACCCAACTTTACCCCATCTCATTGTTGTTTGCCCCTCATCCTCCGCTGGTGTTCGACGCTCAGAGCTGGGACTTGAAGTAGTTGACCGACTGTTTGAAGGCCTTCCAGACGTGCTCAACCTCGTCTTTGGACGACTCGAATGTGGCCTCGCCAGCCTGCTTGAGTTCGCCGAGCTTGGTCACGAGCTGTTCACGCGATTCTCGCGCCTTCGCCATGTACGGTTCGAGCCGCTTCTTGGTCTCCCCGCCGGCCTCGGCGAGGTTGGCCTCGAGCCGGTCGATCTCGTCGTTCCACTCGTCCAGTTGTTGTTTCATTTTCTCGACGTACTCGTCGCGCTTTGCCATGGGTCGCCTCCTCAATCGATCAGCGCCACAATGTGAATCGATCCAAGCGTCCACATCTGGTCGTATTTGGGCTGCGCTGATTGTACCGCGCACGTGAACGGTGCCGCCGAAGACCCATCATCAATCCGCCGACGACACAGCGCGCCGTCGCCGAGTGCCGCGCCATTCGATGATCGCGCGCGCGCGCGCCTGCACGCTCTCGTCCAGCGGCACGCACAGCCAGAGCAGCGAACCCACAATGAAAAACAGACCCACGCCCGGGCCGAAGGCGAGAGCGAGGCCCCACCTCGCCGCATCGGTCTGCTCGACCGCTCCCGGCGCGAAACCGACGACATCGAGCAGCCAGCCGGTCACCGCAAGACCCAGGGCCCGAGCCAGCTTCGAGGCCATTCGCCACACACCGAAGAAAACACCTTCGCGGTGCGCGCCGCCCAGCGCTTCGTCCACGTCCACGACATCGGCCACCGTCGCGTCGAAGAGAAAGACCGACCCCACCAGCAGCCCGCCCACCAGACCCCAGACCACCGGCCCCACAAGGCTCCCTGGCGGAAAGAGCGGATAGACCACCGTTGTCCCCAGGCCGAGCAGAAACACCCCGACAAATGCCGTCCGGCGGCGACCGAATCGTTTCGACGCCAATACCCACCCGCCGATCGAGAGGGCGATGATCAGCGCGAACGGCAGCAGGATCCACAGAAAGACCTCGCGCTCGGCAAGCTGCAGGCGATACTCGTAGTAAAAGAGCGCCAGCGAGGAATTGAGGGTGAGCCCGATCGACCCCACAAGGTATGCCGCCACCAACGGCCGGAAAGCCGCGGACCGGGCCACCGCCGTCATCGACTCCCTGATCGCGCCCACAGAGAGTCTGCCCAGAGAGCCCCGGGCCGGGGCATCGAGACCCCGGGTGGCGAGCACAGCGACGAGGCCTGAGATCGCCGCCGCCGCGGCAAGCCACACCGCACCCTGCTGCGCCCCTCCGGTTCCGCCCGCCGCCGCTGTCGGCACCACGATTCCAAGGACCAGCCCGAGGTTGGCGAACAGAAAACGCCAGCCAAAGATCTCGTTGCGAGTGCTCGGGTCTGCCGAAAGCTCGCCCCCGAGCGCGGCGTGCGGCACGGCGATCACGGTCAGGGCGGTGTTGAAGAGGACGTAGGCAACCAGAAGATAGGCTGCGATGGCGAACTGACCGGTCCCTTGCGGCGGCGAGAAGAGCACCACGAAGAAGACCGCCGTCAACAGGCCACCGATACCGATCCAGGGCCGCCGGCGGCCGAACCGGGAGCGGGTTCGATCGGAGATCTCCCCCATCAGGGGATCGGTCACGGCGTCCCACACCACCGCCAGGGCCAACACCAGCCCGGCGAGAGAGGCCGACAACCCGACCGTGTCCACATAGAGCTTGAGGAGGTAGACGCGGACGAAGAACTCCGCCCCGGCGACTCCGAGCTCACCGACACCGTAGCCGACCTTGACCCCGCCCGAGACACGATTCATCCCACCATCATGCACGAGCTGGATTCCTCTCGCTGAGGAACTCGGGTGTGCCGCCCACTCGGCCGCGTAGTGCGAGGACGCCTTGAACGAGCGCAAACGTGAATCCGACGACCCCCAAGACATCGCCGTATTCCCGAACCTTCGACAGTCATTGGGCCATTCGAGAGGGGGTTGCTACGATGTGCACGAATTCCATCGATCGAACGGGTCTCGCGTTTGGGACTCTCCTGCAAGGAGTTGAGGCAATGAGAAGCGCACAGAGATCTTTGATCGCGGCGGTGATCGTGTTCCTGATCTCGCCGGGCCTTGCGCTGCCGACGGCCGCCGCCGAGCCACCGGCGGTCACGATCGGAGTCCTACTCGATGGCCGGTCCGAGCGGATGGAGCTCCTCGGCGATCTTCTTCGGGATGAGATCATGACGCTGACGAGCAGCGATTTCGACGTCTCGATTCCTGACGAGAAGGTGGTGGTTGGCAACTGGACCATGGGGGGCGTCGAGGAGGGTTTGGATCGGCTCCTTGCCGATCCCGAGGTCGATGCGGTTCTGACCCTGGGCGCCATCGCCTCGTTCGCGGCCTCGCTTCGATCGGATTTCCCAAAACCGGTGATCGCGCCCCTCGCCATCGATGCGGAGATCCAGGGCTATCCCTATGAACCCTCGACCGACTCGAGCGGTGTCTCCAACTTCACCTACGCCAACATCCTGTCGCCCACCACACGCGATGTCGGCGCCTTTCTCGAGATCCAACCCTTCACGAGGCTCGCCGTCATCATCCAGCCCGCACTATCGTCGGCCATGCCCTATCTCCCCGAATCCGTCGAGTCCAGGGTGGAGGCCCTCGGCATCGAGGTGATTCGGGTTGCCGCTCGGGCGACCCCCGCTGAGACGGTCGACGCCATCCCCGACGATGTCGACGCGGTCTATCTGCTTCCGCTCATGCGTTTTACGATCGACGAGATCGAGGACCTCGCGGTTCGGCTCAATCGGCGCACGCTGCCGAGCTTTTCCATGTTCGGCCGGGCGGAGGTCGATCGCGGGATTCTCGTCGGGATGAGGACCGACAATTTCTGGCGCCGTCTCGCCCGCCGAATGGCGCTCAACCTTCAACGGGTCCTTCTCGGTGAGGACGCCGGCGCCATCCCGGTGAGCTTTCCCGAGAACGCGCGGCTCGTCATCAACATGAAGACCGCGCGTGAGATCGGGGTCTATCCGTCTTGGAACGCCATGGCCGAAGCCGAACAGCTCTTCGAGGACGACACCGAGGACGCGCCATCGCTGACCCTCATGGAGGCGGTTCGCTGGGGTGAGGAGCACAACCTCGATCTCGCAGCCTTCGATCGGCGGGTGGCGGCGGGCGCCGAAGTGGTCGAGCAGGCCAAAGGCGCCGTTCGGCCGCAGCTCGCGGCGAGCCTGCTGGCGTCCGCCATCGACTCGGATCGCGCCGAGGCCTCGCTCGGAGCGCAGGCGGAGCGCACCCTCGGGGCTTCTCTCGGGATCGAGCAGATGGTCTATGTCGAGCCAATTGTCGCCAATCTCTCGATCCAGAAGAGTCTCCAGGCGAATCTCGAGGCCGAGCGCGAGGCGATCCGGCTGGACGTGGTGCGGGACATCGCCACCGCGTTTCTCCTGGTCCGTCGGGAGATGGGTTTGCTCGAGATCCAGAAGGAGAACCTCCGGGTCGCCCGATCCAACCTCGAGCTCGCGCGGATCCGCAACCGGATCGGCGCCGCCGGCGCCTCCGAGGTCTACCGCTGGCAGACCGAGATCGCCGGCGCGGAACAGGGGGTCGTCACCTCCCGCGAGCGCCGCAACGTTGCAAAGGTCGGCCTCAACCGGGTCCTCAACCGGCCGCAGAACACCCGATTCCAGGCGGAGGACGTGGATCTCGAAAGCCCGATCTTCGTGACCGCAGACCCGCGTTTCTTCAGCTATATCTACAGTCCACGCGGATACGAGGTCTTTATCGAGTTCAACGTCGATGAGGGTCTCGGCCGGGCGCCCGAGCTCGAGGCCTTCGACGAGGCCATCGCCGCCGCACAACGGGCCCTCACTGCCGCCAAGCGCCGATTCTTCGTCCCCGACATCAGCGTCGTGGCCGACGTCACCGAGATCCTCGCCGAGGATGGCGCCGGATCCAGCGGTCTCGATCTCCCCCTGCCCATCGAGATCCCTCAGGCCGACGACACCAACTGGTCGGTGGGGCTTTTCGCCGGTCTCCCCCTCTACACGGGCGGCACCAACCGCGCCGTCAAGCGGGAGGCGATCGAGGAGCTCCGACGTTTGGAGAACTTGCGCTGGTCCGCATCGGATCGCATCGAACAGCGCATCCGGTCGGCTTTGCACATCGCCAACGCCTCCTACTACTCGATCCTGCTGTCCCGCGCCGCCGCCGAGAACTCGGTCAAGAGCCTCGAACTCGTCACCGAGGCTTATGCCACGGGACGGGTCTCGATCCCGGAACTGCTCGACGCCCAGAACACCGCACTCGCCGCCAACGAAGCGGCCAACAACGCGGTCTACAACTTCCTCATCGACCTGATGGAGCTCCAGCGCGCCACCAACAGCTTCGATTTCTTCATGACCGAAGACGAGCGCGATGACTACTTCCGCCGCCTCCACGACTACATGACCAGGCGGGGCGTCGAGCCTCGCCCCGGACACGTGCCAGGCTACCCGCTGGGAACCGGCGAACCTCCTCGAAGGGAGACACCATGATTCGACCTCGCCTGTCGGCAACGGCGCCGATCGGGATGCTCGCGCTCGCCCTTGTCGCCTGTTCGGACCCACCGCCTCCCCCCGAGGCCGAGTTGCGGCCGATCCGCAGCCTCATGGTGCGCGAGACCGGCGGTGAGCGCAGCCGGGCATTCTCCGGCACCTTCCGGGCAACGGTTCGCTCGCGCTTGAGTTTCCGGGTTTCCGGGGTCGTCCAGCGGCTCCCGGTCTCGGTCGGCCAGTCGGTGCGCGTCGGCCAACTCCTCGCCCAACTCGATCCACAGGACTATGAGCTTCAGGTCCAAGAGGCCAGGGCGAGGCTGACCCAGGCGCGGGCGGCTCGCCGCAACGCCCAGTCGGAACGGGATCGGGTTCGGGAGCTCTACGAGAACGACAACGCCTCGCTCAGCGCCTGGGACCAGGCCCGGGCCGCCGCGGAGTCGGCTGACGCCCAGGTTGAATCGCTCGATAAACGACTCGAGCTCGCCGAACGGCAGCTCTCCTTCACCCGGCTCACCGCCCCCGTGGATGGGGCCATCGCCGAAACATCGGTCGAGGTCAACGAAAACGTCAACGCCGGCGACACGGTTGTCACCCTGACCTCGGGAACCCTGCCGGAGGTCGAGATCGCGGTCCCCGCCACACTGATCGCCGAGATCGGCGAAGGAGATCAGGTGACCGTGAGTTGCGAGGCCTATGCGGACGAGGTTCTCCCGGCCACCGTCATCGAGGTCGGCGTCGCGGCCATCGGGACCACGACCTACCCCGTCCGAGTTCGGCTCGACAGCGAGCGCGACCTCATCCGACCCGGGATGGCTGCCGAGGTCACCTTTCGGTTCGCGGCGGGAGGCGGGAGCGACCGGATCATCGTTCCGCCTGTCGCGGTCGGCGAGGATCGCCAGGGGCGCTTTGTCTTCGTTGTAAACGATCGCGGAGACGGCACGGCCGAGGTTCATCGGCACACCGTTGTCGTCGGCGAGCTGACGACCGAGGGCCTCGAGGTGATCGACGGTCTTGGCGACGGCGATGTCATCGTGACGGCGGGGGTGCGCAGGCTCGAGGACGGCCGCGTGGTGGCGTACGGGGAAGGCCCATGAACCTGACCCTCGACGCCATCGAGAAGAACCGGGTCACCTTCGTCGCCCTCTTGATCATCTTCGCGAGCGGCCTCTTGTCCTACTTCGGGATGTCGCGCGCGGAGGACCCGGGCTTCATCATCCGGGTGGCGGTCGTGGTGACGTACTTTCCGGGGGCCAGCCCGGCCCGCGTTGAACAGCTCGTCACCGACAAGATCGAGAAGGCTGTGCAGGAGATGCCGGAGCTCGACTTCATTGCGTCGGAGTCCAAGACAGGCACTTCCATCGTCTATGTCAACGTGCGCGAGGAGTACGCCGCCATGCGGCCGATCTGGGACAGCTTGCGGCGCAAGGTCGACAGCGCGGCCTCCGAGCTGCCCAGCGATGTCATCGGGCCCTTTGTCAACGACGAGTTCGGCGATGTCTTCGGCACGATCGTCGCGATCACGGGCGACGGGTTCAGCTATGCCGAGCTCGAGGAGATCGCCGACGGCGTCCGCGACGAGCTGCTGCTCATCCCGGAGGTGGCAAAGGTCGACATGTACGGTGACCAGGAGGAGCGAGTCTTTGTCGAGTACAACAATGCCCGTCTGACCGAGCTCGGGCTGTCCCCGATCCAGCTCGAACGAATCCTCGAAAGCCGCAACATCATCATTCCGGGCGGCAGTGTCGAGACCCGCAATGAAAAGATCGCGGTGGAGCCATCGGGCAACTTCGAGTCGGTGGAGGACCTCCGTCGTGCATTGATCTCGGTCCCCGGACGGACCGAACTCATCGCGCTTCAGGACATTGCGGAGATTTCGCGTGGCTACACGGACCCGCCCGAGACCAAGCTCCGCGCCAACGGGGAACCGGCCCTCGCTCTCGCCGTTTCCATGCGGGAGGGCGGCAACATCCTCGAACTCGGGCGCCAGGTCCGGGAGACGATTCGTTTTGTCGAGAGCGAGTTTCCCATCGGCGTTGACTTCGAGTTCATCCAGTTTCAGGCCGACCCTGTGACCAAGAAGGTCGACAACTTCATCGCCTCGCTCCTCCAGGCCATCGCCATCGTGGTGCTGGTCATGCTGGCGAGCCTGGGGGTCCGCACCGGTCTGGTCGTGGCGAGCCTCATCCCCATGGCCATCGTCATGGCGCTCGCGGTCATGGGATTCGTCGGGATCGGTCTCGACCAGATGTCGCTGGCGGCGCTCATCATCTCTCTCGGGATGCTGGTGGACAACGCCATCGTCATGTCCGAGTCGATCATGGTCCAAATGGGTGAGGGCAAGAGCGCCACCCAGGCCGCCGTCGACTCGGCGGCCGAGCTGAGAATCCCGCTGCTCACCTCGTCGTTGACCACCTGCGCCGCGTTCCTGCCCATCTTTCTGGCCGAGTCGAGCACCGGTGAGTACACCGCGCCGCTGTTCAAGGTGGTGACCATCACGCTCTTGTGCTCGTGGGTGCTGTCACTGACCATGATCCCGGCCCTCAGCGTCCTCTTCCTCAAGGTCAAGAAGCAGACCTCCGCGGAGGCCTTCGACCGTCCGTTCTATCGGATCTACCGCCGATTGCTGCTGCTCGGGTTGCGGAACCGGCTCGTATCGGTGGCGCTCATCGTCGGCACGTTCCTGCTGGCGATCCAGGGCTTCAAGCTGATTCCGGTGATCTTCTTCCCGCCCAACGACCGGCCGACCTTCAGCGCAGAGCTCCGGCTTCCCGTCGGCTCCAACCTGGCCGCCACCGACGAGACCGTGGCCGAGATCGAGCGCTATCTG
>Ga0316198_10000689_pt1 | contig 18415 bp, 18 predicted proteins | sample OudBieAanoxic_MG_FD_204935 | JGI IMG/M metagenome (GOLD analysis project Ga0316198, IMG submission 204935) | Coastal sediment microbial communities from Oude Bieten Haven, Netherlands - site A anoxic | ecosystem: Environmental > Aquatic > Marine > Coastal > Sediment | place: Netherlands...
ATCGTGGAAAAGCTGAATTTGCTTTAGGCGGTGCCTTGTCTTTTTAGTAACATCCCTGGCTGGTATCCTAATCAGCGTCCTGATTAATACTCCTAAAAACTTGCCCCTATTGACACAGATCATTGCGGCTGGACTTAATTCTAATGATATTTAAGGAATCATAAACAGAAGCACGATGACACGCACAGAAATATTTGACAGACACGTAGAAGAATATGAGAAATGGTACGAGGACTATCCTGAAGTCTATCAATCCGAACTTACCGCGATTAGGGAACAATTATTAAAACTACCGGAAAATATCAGGGGTATTGAAGTGGGTTTGGGAACCGGAAGATTTGCCCTTCCTTTAGGAATTAAAGAAGGCGTAGAGCCTTCCAGACCAATGGCCGAAAAGGCCATCAACAGGGGAATAGAGGTTATCGAAGGCTTAGCTGAACGCCTTCCGTACGGAGACCTGCAATTCGATTTTGTACTTTTTGTTACCGTTTGCCATTTAGATAGTTTAAAGAATGCTTTGGCCGAAGCACACAGGGTATTAAAACACGAAGGTTCTGTGTTGATCGGATTTTTGGATAAGGATAGAAGTATAGCGCAACAATATATCGAAAAACGCCATCGAAGTACGTTCTTCGCAAAGGCCAATTTTTATACCGTAGACCGAATACAGACATTGCTAAAGGAAGCAGAATTCAAAAACCTGGAATTCAACCAAACCCTATTTGGGGATTTAGACGAGATCGGGAAAACACAAATTCCAAAACCTGGTTTTGGAGAGGGCTCCTTTCTAGTGGTGAAAGCGACCAAAAAATGAAGATTCGATACCTTCCCCACACTGCGGATATCCGTATGAAAATAGAGGGTTCCAGTCTAGAAGATCTTTTTACTGCAGGAATATTGGGAATGGGTAACATTTTAAAGGATGGTTTTTGTGATAAGAATGGCCCATTTATACTCAAGTTAAAAATTGAACTTACGGCGCATGATGAAACCTGCCTGCTTATTGATTTTTTATCTGAAGTACTATCTTCTTCTTATGCCGAAAAAGCGATTTTTTGTGAAGTAAAAATTTTTGAGTTGACAACCAGGAAGATAAGAGCAGAGATTCATGGCAGACAACTAGCCCACGGTTTTGATGAGGAAATCAAGGCAGTGACTTACCATGAGGCTGATGTGCATAAAAATAATAACAGAGACTGGGAAACCCTGATCATTTTTGATATTTAACAAATGAAAATCAACAAAACGGATATCCATAAAATTGAGGATTTCTTGTGGGAGATTCCCAAAGCATTCCGTCCTAATATGCGGGTACCCGCCAGGGTATTGGCATCCGAAGCTTTGCTCGACGCCATTATGGAAGATCGGTCCCTTGTGCAATTGGTAAATGTAGCATCCCTGCCCGGTATAAAGGGAGCTTCCCTTGTTATGCCCGATGTTCACGAAGGATATGGTTTTCCCATTGGTGGCGTGGCGGCCACTTTGCATCCAGACGGAGCAATTTCCCCAGGGGGTATAGGCTATGATATCAATTGCGGAGTACGGTTACTTACTTCCGACCAAAAAATAGCAGACATCAAAGATAAATTGGAGATGCTATCCAAAGAATTGTATGCCCAGGTCCCTTCTGGGATGGGAAAAGGTGGGCAAATTAAACTTTCTACGCAAGAAATGGATGAAGTGCTTCTCAAAGGAGCCGAGTGGGCTATTGAAAAAGGATATGGGGAAAAGAGGGATTTGGCTTTTATCGAAAGCAATGGTCGGTTGGAAAATGCAGATCCGTCTTTGGTCTCCGATATGGCAAAAAAAAGGGGTACTGACCAACTGGGCACCATAGGTTCAGGAAACCATTTTGTAGAGGTGGATTATGTAGCGGAGATTTATGAAGAGACCATCGCAGAAGCTTACGGACTGTCCAAAGGTCAGGTAGTGATATTGATTCATACCGGATCTCGTGGGTTAGGGCATCAGGTCGCCACCGACTACATTCGTCAAATCATATCTGCAATGCCCAATTATGGTATTGTAGTGCCCGATAGGGAATTGGCTTGCGTGCCTTTCAATTCCAAAGAAGGACAGAATTATTTCAAGGCCATGTGTGCTGCGGCCAATTATGCCTGGTGCAATAGGGAAGTAATCTCGTGGGAGGTCAGAAACGCATGGAGGAATATTTTTGGACCAACTATTGAACCTTTGAAACTGATGTACGATGTGGCGCACAATATTGCCAAAGTTGAGACACATTTAGTCGAAGGAAAGCAAGCTGAGGTTATTGTACACCGCAAGGGGGCTACAAGGGCTTTCGGTCCGGGGTTTGAAGAATTACCTGAATCCTATAAATCGGTAGGGCAACCCGTGATTATTCCCGGAAGCATGGGCACTTGTTCCTATGTGTTGGCCGGCACTACCAGAAGCAAGGAACTGACCTTCGGTTCATGCTGCCACGGAGCGGGAAGAAGGTTGTCCAGAACGGCTGCAAAGAAACAAGTAAATGCTCCGGTACTCAAAGAATATCTCAAAGAAAAAGGCATTTTTGTGGAAGCGGGTTCATTTAAGGGTATCGCTGAAGAAGCGCCCATAGCCTATAAAGATGTTAATATGGTGGTCGAGACCGTAAGTAATTCGGGTATTGCCAGGAAAGTAGCTAAACTTAGACCTGTAGTGGTAGTCAAAGGCTAGGTTTCACGGGTGCATTGGTTTCTTCCAACACCTGAATCGCTTCCTGATCAGAAACCTGTTCGAATTTTTCATTGAACTGCCCACCACCTAAAAATAATAAGGAACAGGCCAACGAAGCACTAATTGATTTCAAGGAACAAAAGATCAGGGGGGCAAAATTGTTGCAAATTATTTAGAAAATAATACACAGAACTGATGACGATCATTTAAAGAAGCTTCTAAAACACGTAACTTTTCTATCAATTTTAAAATAGCTAAAATGTTGGGCGAACAAAACACACAGGAAGAATTATTGACCGCTTTCCACCATGATGCCCAATGGTGGAAATTGACCCTTGGATATATTGAAACTGAAACCCGGTTTATAGATCAGTTACTGAATGCTCAGATATACAAAGAAAATACACCCAATCTTTTTGAGCGGTTACAGAAGTTCAATCATGAAATAGATACCATAGTAAGGGAGACGAAGAACTTAAAGAAAGAAATCGCCGATTATGAGGACAAGTTACATAGGTTTTTGGAGCGTCAGGACATTTTTTCCGATACCAATTTCCTGCAAAACCACAGGGAACTAAAAGATCGTTATGAGGAATTCTATAGCGGTCTTAACGATTACAAAACAAGGGTGTTCAATTATATTGGAGGAATGCTCTAAGCCCTCCTTAAGGCCAAAAAAGGAGTTATTAAATATACGGTAACCTATAAAAGAAACAGAATATGTCAATCTTTGAAGCATACGAATCAGGGGAACACGAAAGTAAAGTATCGCATTTCGCCGCTATTGTAAAGTTGGCGATCATAGATGGCCCTATCAATCCCGAAGAAGAAACTGTTTTGAAACGTTTGGCTGTTAAGCTCGATGTTTCAGAGGAAGAAGTAAAACCCATACTTAAAAACCCCGGGAAGTACCACCTGATTCCACCCTATTCGTTAGAAGAACGCATTGAGCGGCTCCATGACCTGTGGAAGATTATCTATGCCGACCATGAAATTGAAGAAGAGGAGCGAAATTTGATTTTTAAATATGCCATAGGCCTTGGTTTTACTGAGGAGAAGGCAAATGAGGAAATCGAAAAATATATGCAGGTGTTTGATGGTGATATGGAGTTATAGAATGGATGGGTTCCAGTGCGTAGGGGTAGAATAGTGTTGGAGATGTAGTCCTTTGCTGAAAGCATAATCTCACATAGAAACACTAAGCGGTACTGACCTATATCATTGGCATCCTCCAAAGTGGTTCATAGTTTTGTTCCAAACGTTAAAAGAAATCAATTTTATATCTACAGATCATGAAAAATATATTTTTATTCCTGATAGTTGGCTTATTCCTTCAGATGCCTGCGGTGTCTGATGCACAAATATTGGGTAAACTAAAAAAGAAAGTCGAAAAGGAGGTTGAAAAAGCATTGGAAGAAGAAGAACCTCAACCGGAAGAAAAACAAACCAAAGAAAATGAACTGAAGGCTGAAGAAACCACAGATGGCCAGGTTGCTAAACCCTGGTCTAAATATGATTTTGTGCCGGGTGAAACAGTAATATTTGAAGACAATTTAGAAGGCGAGCAAAATGGGGAATTCCCCTCACAATGGGATTTAATAGATGGTTATGTTGAAAATGCCTTATTTGAAGGTGAAAATGTTATTCGGTTTCCTGTTGAAAGTTCCGGAGCAACCATAAAACCACTTATGAAGAAAGAGGGGGACTATCTGCCGGAAAAATTTACCATAGAATTCGATATGTATTTGTCTCATAGAACTACTAAATACGAAATATTATTCTGGGATAAAGGAGAAGCTTACCACCGCCCATCTGAACTAGGAGATATTGGTGTTATTGATGTAGGCTATGAACAGGGAGCGTCTTATGATGGTGGTAGAATGCAGCGAAATTTGCCCAAAGAATCTCAAAAAGAGTATCCTCACTGGCGTCACGTGGCAATTTCCTTTAACATAAGAGCGCTAAAAATATATATTGATCAAGACAGATTATTAATGTTGCCCAACGTAAAGGGAAATCCATTGGCAATAAGTTTGAAAGGAAGTACTTATGATTATAGTCAAACTGGAGATTATCCAACAATGATAAAAAATGTCCGCATGGCAGAAGGTGCCGTACAACTATATGATCGCTTTTTAACCGATGGGAAAATTATTGCTAACGGAATAAAATTTGATTCAGGAAAAGCAACTTTAAAACCTGAATCTATGGGTGTAATTAATGAAATTGCGAAACTAATGAAGGAACATCCGGAAATTAATTTTAGTGTTGAAGGACATACGGATAGCGATGGGGATACTCAGTTTAATATAAATTTATCGGAACAGAGGGCTAAGACAGTAGTGAATGAATTAATTGCACAGGGTATTGACGGCGAAAGGATGGTCTCAAAAGGATTTGGAGAAGATGTACCGGTGGCTGATAATGGCACACCTGAAGGCAAAGCGAATAACAGAAGGGTAGAATTTGTAAAAATGGGCGTGCCCAAAATCTAATAGCTATAGGTATTACAGAAGGACATACCCACCTGAATATCTGTTCTGGACCTCACTATATTGTGAAGTTGAATTCCTGTTTCTGAATAAACCACTATACTATAATTATAGACAATTCACTACGCTGTATAGCTAACTACCAGTTCCAATGATCAACTTCTTTCGTAAAATCCCCAATTAGTTCAGTTTTTGAAGATTGAAGAGTCCTTAAGGAGAATTATCACAGCGCTTTAGGTTAGGAACTTTATCATTATTTATTTAAATAAATGTTGAGTTGTGCTATTAAACTTCGAGAACTTATAAGAGAATATTCCAGCTCTTCTTTGGTTTCTGTAAAGAGAATTCTCTTAAAATTACTTATACCCTGAAATGTAGCTGCAAGATGGCCGGGATTGATGTTCTCCCAAACCAGGGAATCTATCAATGGTCCTTGGTCATGAATCGGCGTTGAACCAAAAGTATAGGTGACAACGTAGGTAGTAATCTTTTCTCTATAATCATTCGTAGTTTTTTCTATCCTGTCATTAAGAGAAAATTTCTTATTGTAAAAATTCTTAATATTTGCTTTGAGTGAATCAGAAAGGTTTTCTATCAAACCTGTTTGATTAAGGCTATTATAAGCGTTTCTGTTGTAAATAATTTGAACACTCCAATTTGGGTTAAATTCATCGCGCATTACATGTATTAAAGTATCAACTGTTGCATCTGATTTTGCTACTCTGGCCCTTAAAGATTCATTTAATTGATATTGCTCGATGATAAACGGCCTTCTTTCAGTTATTAATAAGGTGTCTTGTATTAAATCGTTTCTTAATGCTACCAGCGAGTTTTTAATTTTGCCTTCGGTTTTTTTAACTTCATTCCAATTATTGATCTGTAATGCTATCAAAATTCCAATTACAACCAGTAAGATTTCTCCAATGGCATATTTCAGGTATTGGCCTATTTTGTTTTCAGTCAGTAAGGACTGTCTTATACGCCTAAAAAATTTTATCATACTTTTTGCTTTAAACGCCGGCACGGCAGGCTGCTATCCACACGCTATATCTGGCCCATGGCTTTCGCTATGTCCTGCTAAAAATGTCTGGCAGACATTTTCTAAACGCTCTGTCCTGGAAGAATTTAATCATTGGAAGAATTGGGTTGGTAGTTCTTACTAAGATAGGAAATTATTTATGCTCAGGGGTATAAAGAATTACGATGTCATGAGCGAAAACGGACCTGTTTACAATCCTGGGAATAAAAATTATACATTTGGAATACGCAAGAAATCAATTACTTCCTAATTCCGGAAATTAAAAAATCAATGAACGCACTAATGCCCAAGTTAATAAGTTTTGATCCTTTGATTGGGTCTATCTCGGTTATAGCCATATTGATCGTTGCCGTGGGGTTATTTTTAAAAAAGATAAAACAGCCTTATATAATTGGTTATATATTGGTAGGGGCAATGCTTGGCCAATCTGGACTGGGATTTATAGAAGATGCATCTACTATTGATCATCTGGGGGAAATGGGAATAATACTTCTGCTTTTCTTCATTGGAATGGAAATAAGTCTGCCGGAATTCATTAAACAATGGAAGGTTGCTGCCATAGGGACAACAATTCAGGTTGCTTTAAGTGTTGTCATAATATTGGCAGTGGGTTATTTTTTTGGATGGCGCATGGAACGTTCGGTAATCCTCGGATTTGTAATCGCTTTGAGTAGTTCGGCAGTTATCATAAAACTTCTTTCAGATAAAAACCTGACGAATACCAGGATAGGAAAGAACGTATTGAGCATTTTATTGATGCAAGACATCATCATTGTCCCCCTTTTGATAGCAGTAACAATGCTTGGCGGGAAAGAAGAATCTACTGACACAATTTTTCTGAATATCGCAGGGGGCTTGGTTATTATGATTTCCCTTATCTACATTTACAAAAAACAAACTATAAAACTTCCCTTTTCCAAAGCAATTGAAAAGGATCATGAACTTCAGGTTTTTTTAGCAATACTTTTTTGCTTCGGCGGTGCTTTGGGAGCTTCTTTTTTTGGACTTTCACCAGCTTTAGGGGCCTTTGTGGGAGGTATGATAATGCACGCCTCCAAAGCAACTCATTGGATATATAATACACTTAACTCTTTTAGAATCTTGTTCGTAGCTATTTTCTTTATAAGTGTTGGGCTGCAATTAGATTTTGGCTTCATCATCGAAAATATATGGGCTATTCTATCGGTTTTAATTTGTGTATATATCACTAACCATTTGATTAATGCGCTTATTTTACGCTTGTTTTCCTGCCCATGGAATGAGGCGTTTTTGGGCGGAGCCCTGCTTGCTCAAATCGGGGAATTAAGTTTTTTGATCGCTTCAACGGCCTATGGCCTCAATATAATTGAAAGTTATAGTTATAAGTTTACTATTAGCCTTATATCCTTAACCTTAATTATCAGCCCGTTTTGGATTAGCTTAACAGAAAAGCTTATCATTTCTTTTGGGACGGGAAGACTTAACTATAAAAATGGACCTGAGAAGTAGGCTGGCAAATGGTTCCTTAAATTAATTAAGTGATAATTGCTAGAACATACCAAAATTTCTTACTGGTAAAATTTGGATAAATCTTAATCGAAAGAAATACTATTTAGCTTAAAATCCCCCAAAGGCCAATGATAACCCCAAGGGCTATTAATGCCAGTAATACCTCCAAGCTAATATTCAATACTGAAAGAATAGTATTTAAAATAGGGTGTTTGTTTGAATTAGATTCCATAGCATCTGTTTTTAAATTCATAATTATATTAGTAATAAGTTACGATTTTGTGTGGTGACTGTAGACCTAATTGTTGTGAAAGCGCCAAAAGTTGTGGTTTAGTCGTGTTTTTTATGCACTTCAGCGGCGAAATGACATTAATAGCTTAAAGAACAGGGTCATTTTCTATTATCCAATTCTTCTTCAATAAGCTTGCTAAGAAATTCAATTTTGGTTAGAAGGGCCTTATGAAATTCCATGGCCTCCATATGTTTAACAAGAAACATAGCATTTACCCATTCTTGATCTCTAAATTCTTCTGAAGTGGGATCATTAATATATTCCCATTCTATAGGATTAAACATATAGGGCATGTCGAAGATAAATGCGCGACGTTTTGAGTACTTACTGGGATATACTCTACCCATACTCAATAAACTTGTGTGGTATTCATTAAATTCCTTAATTCTGGAAGCGGCATATTCATAATCTCTGTGCAGTGCAATTAAGCTGTCTTTTACTTGTTGATTTTTAAATATACTTAATTTTCCCGCATTGTTTAGTTCTAAATAGGTTGAATTCTGTACCACCAAATTTTCTGTTCTATCCGTAAATAATTCCACTAATGCAATATAATCTTCCTTAGTCTTTTGTTCTTCGTAAGCCTTGTGAATGTATTGATAACATAAATCCATAACTTTTTTACATTCCACTATTTGTCGATTAAAATAACGGGTATTTGCGTTAAGGTCAGTAAGAATCCGCTCCAAATATTCCAGCTCCAAAACTTCTTCTTTGCGATCTTCATTCCAATTGTTTATGCTCAATGCTATGAGTATCCCAACCACCACCAATACAATTTCTCCAAGGGCATAAAACAAATATTTGTTGAACTTGCTTTTAGCTAAAAGGCCATGTCGGATTTTTTTAAAAAATACTAGCATATTTATCTATGACTCTGTATGAAACTTTTTCCCAAATTGGTACCCTGTAATATGGGTTGGAACTCGGTTTCCTTTAAACAGTAAATTTCTGAAATAGGTATCATGCAGGAAATGATCAGAATCATCTGCGCTTAGAAGTAATCAAGTCTATATGTTAGGCTGGATTATTGTTTAGTTTTTTAAGCCCCAACCAGTTTAAGGTCTGTTATCAGGGAAACCCTGGGATGTTTCCATAAAATACTTGCAGGCAAATTTGGGGTGACGACCTTTTTGAGCCATTCAGAATAAGTAGCTGTTTTTCCGGTTCCGGTTACAATAAATAAAATTTCTTTTGCTTGCAGGATTGATTTAATTCCCATAGTTATTCCATATTCAGGGGGTATTTTTTCAGAGCTAATCATCTTATGATTCCGGGTAGATCGTGCCAATTTGGAAACATAACATTCATCCGGAGGCCAATTTTCGGCCGGCTCTATAAAACCCAAATGCCCATTTTTACCCATTCCTAAAATGAGGATGTCCAGTGGACCTTTCATCTCAAGTTCTTTTTGCATAGAACATGCGGCGTCCTCTGCCTGCTTTTTACTGTCAAGGAGCGTTAAAAGGGGAGAAAAGTAATGTGCTCTTTCCGCAGCTATTCCCCAGGGGATTCTCACCTCTTTTTCAATGTAACTCATACAACTATGGTGATATTCGGATAATCCAACCCATTCATCCAATTGAAACAATGAAAGCGATTTGGTATGCAGGTTTTGGGCCTTTGTGATAGTGCTATACATCCCTAATGCAGAATTTCCGGTGGCAATACTTATCTTGCTTAATGGGTTTTTTCTGATCCTCCCGATTAACCAGTCAGCAGCCGTTTTGCTTAATTCCTGATAGTCTTTACACTGATTTATTGTCATTAATACCAAGCTATTTCACCATTGTAAGGAATACAGCCTTTGTAATATCCAGGTATAGGATTGTACCTCAACCCTTCCATGATGCCTATTTTAGAAGAAAAATATCCCCACTGCGTAAGAGATTTAAGGTCCTTAAAATAATGAGGAATTTTATGGGTTGCGGCAGTTGCTTCCTCGTCTAGTTGCTCAATTACTTCATATTTCTTTTCTGATGAATAATCTAAAAAGGCATCACCTAATAATTGGTTTAACCCAACTATAATGCGATCCTTTCTTTCAATTCCATAACAATCTTCTGCAATGAGTGCTATAAAATGATGAACCTTAGCCTCTTTGGCGCCCGGAGATGCATCTGTTTCAGGTAAAATAATTTCGACAATATCAGCCAGAAGCAATTGATATTCTTCGTTAAATAAAGAAGGATTGCTGCTATATGAACATCCTTGTACAAGCCATGAAAAGGGGATAAAACTTCCGGCAGACCACCGGGCTAATATCCCCATGGCATTTCTACGATTTATTTTTTCCATAATAAATAAGGTTTTTTGGCATCAGCCTTAAAGGGCATCATGATCTTTTTTCCTGCACCTGCGGAAGCATATGCAGCGAAAAGAACCTCTAAAACAGCCTTGCCATCCTCCCCTGTAACAAGGGGGGTACGGTCGTTCTTAACACAGTCCACAAAATGAGCCATCTCCTGTGGAAATCCATAGTTCCACAGTTCTTCATACATGGTAAAACTCCAGCCTTTTGTGTTTCCTGCTTTTTCTACTGCATACCCTATCCCTTTTTCACTATAGGTCAGTATGGAATTTCCTTGCAACACATCGGCATATGCGACCCCTTCACTTCCATGTATTTCAGCTTTATCATCCATCCCTCCTTTTTTGATCCAGCTTTCTTCTGCAATTGCGGTTACCCCATTGCTAAATTCTAAAATGAGTATGCTGTTGTCATCTCCAATGGTTTTATCCTGATGTACAGAGGTTTGCATTTGTGCATAGACCGAAACAATGGAAGCGTTAGGGTTTAACCACCTGAAGAATTGAATGGCATGACATCCCATATCCATCATGACACCTCCGCCTGATTTTTCAACATCATAAAAATGAGCTGCATGAGGGCCATCGTGCTTTTCAGACTGTTTTAAAAATATTGGATACCCCAAAGCTCCTTCATCTAAGAGCGCTTTTAAGCGCACATATTTTGGCGTAAAACAGAGCTCTTCTGCATACATTAGTTTCACCTTATTTTTTTTGCAGGTTTCGATCATCAGGTCTGCTTCCTCCAGGTTTAAACAAAGGGGTTTTTCTACCACTACATGCTTTTTTGCCTGGGCTATTTTAACGGCAAGTTCGCAATGCAAATGGTTGGGAACGCCCAGGATTACCATATCTATTTCGTCCATAGCTAGAAAGGCATCGATATCTGTAAACCAATTGGGGATCTTGTGATGTTTCGCAAACGTTTTTACATGCTCCTCGTTTGGCGAAATCACGGCCAAAACAACTGCATCAGCAACCGTTTTCAGTGCTTCAGCATGAATGGCAGAGATAAATTGCGAGCCTATGATCCCAACGCCCACCTGATTTTGTTGCGTACTTTTCATATACTTTGCGCTTTAAATTGTTCGGCAGCAAAGGTTGCAGCTCTTGCTGTAAAAGCCATATAAAGTAAAGAAGGGCTTTGGTTTCCGGTGCTTGTCATACACGCTCCATCGGTGACAAATACATTCTGACACAAATGCAGTTGATTGTATTTATTGAGCATAGACGTCTTTGGATCAGCGCCCATTCTACACCCTCCCATTTCGTGAATGTCCAGGCCCGGAGCTTGTTTTGAATCGTCTTGTTCAATATCTGAACACCCCATGACCCCCAGCATAGCTTTACTTTCCTTAAAAAAGTCCTGAACCATTAATTCGTCGTTATCATCATAATTCACATCCATTACGAGTTGTGGAATTCCCCAGGAATCTTTTTCTGTGTCAGACAAATAAACACGGTTCGATGCCTTTGGAATGGTCTCGCCCTGCATGTACATATATGCCCGCCAATCTCCCGGAAGACGCAGGCCTTCTTTATATGCTGCCCCAATTCCAGGGCCATTTTCCGGAGCCTCTTCATTTCGCGACCTATAGGCGCCACTGAAAATGGTATATCCCCCAACAAAAGGCATATCATGCTTATATACATTTCTGAAATTGGCTAAAATAAGTTCCGAAGGGTTTCTGCCATAAATATAGGTGTCTTTAAACCCTTCAAACTTACCCGAGACATATCCCCGGTAATTATGAAACCCTATATAACGTCCGAGTATATCATGATCATTGCCTAACCCATTCGGAAAACGATCAGAAGTAGAGTTCAATAAGATAAGATTAGAGTTTAGGGCCGAGGCGTTTACAAAAATTATGCTGGCTTTTATCACCTGTCGCGATCCTGTAGCCGTATCTATATATTCAATTCCGGTAGCCTTTTTTTGTTGGTCGTCATAAATTATTTTAACCACAACCGCATCGGAAAGAATGCTAAGGTTGCCGGTTCGTTGTGCCGAGGGTATGGTGCTGGAATTACTGCTAAAATAAGCGCCAAAAGGACAACCTCTCATACAAAGATTTCTTGCCTGGCATTTTCCTCTGCCTAATTCTAAATGATGTTCTTTAGGTTCAGTAAGGTGGGCCCATCTTCCATGTACCAGATGCCTGTCTGGATATCGGTCGGCTAAGGCGGTGCTCATGTGCTGTTCTACACAATTCATTTCAAAAGGGGGCAGGAACTCCCCGTCGGGCATGGATTCTAAGCCGTCTTTATTTCCGCATACCCCTATAAAGTCTTCCACCAAATAATACCAGGGAGCCATTTCCGCGTAATCTACCGGCCACTGAATGCCATAATTATATTTGGAAGGGGATTCGAATTCGGATTGGCTCCATCGCTGGCAAGCTCTGCCCCATGTCAAGGATTTTCCACCTACCTGAAATCCCCTTATCCAATCGAAGGGTTTTTTTTGTACATAGGGCTGATCTTTATCTTTAATAAAAAAGTGGGCAGTATCTTCTCCAAAACCTGCCGCTTTGGTGATCAGGGGGTTTTCATCTCTGAATGCCTTAGGCATCCACCCGGCATGGGGAAACTCCCACGGTTGTAAAAGAGCAGTAGGATAATCTTTATTGTGCTCCACATTTCTACCCCGTTCCACTACACAGGTTTTAAGTCCTTGTTCGCACAGTACCTTTGCGGCCCATCCACCGGAAATTCCGGATCCAATGACGATAGCGTCGAAGGTTGTATTCATTTTAGAATGATTCAATCTCTTAAATATAACCAATAGATGGATCACTTTAAAAACAAATTCACAGGATAAAAGCAAAAAGTTGTTATTCCTTTACAAGCTATCAGGTCTAACGGTATTATTTGCTTGAAACTAAGACAAAGAAGTTTTTGACATAGCGCATAAAAAATTTCATTACAAGTATAATCCTTCCAAATGAGTTGGTTAACATGGGCAGTGCTGACCCCTGTAGGATTTGGTAGGCTGTAAAAAGGATTATTTTTTAAGAAGAACCTAATTTATTAAACTCTCTTCGGCAATTCTTACCAGTTGCCAGTATGGAGGTATATACTTATTTTCTTCCGTAAAAGCTTTTATTTTAGATTCTGTCAAGGATTTACATTTCTTAAACCGCTCTACAAAATCAGTATTTTTCAAAGCTGTCACCGCCCCCATGCCTTCCGGAATAATCCCTTCTTTTTCGATGCTGTTAAGGAATAATGAATACCCCTTAATAACTCTTGCTACAGGCAGCATCCAAATATTGTAATCGAGTTTTTCACCTTTATTGGCTCGGCTTATCAAAGCATCCATAACAGCATTGTCTACATGATCCTGAAAAAGAATTTCCTTATCCCTCCATTCAGCTACAACGCTTAGCATTGGATCGTATTCCAGATCAGAGGGCATTTGGGTTACGAAATTCTCAACGCCAAAGTTGTTCAGCCATTCAATAATCCCATTTGACGAGATGGTAGATTCAGACTCCCATAAATTAATCCCAAACTGCTTATAGGCATATGATCCAACTTCTGAACAGAACATGGCCGAAGAATCGTAATAGTCCATTTTAAAGTCATAAGGAATATGTCTGGTTTGAGATTCATTATAAATATATAAGGATGCTTCATGGGGTAGCATGGGATTTGCCTTCATTTGCTCCAAATCAATTCTGGGCCTCATTACCATAAACCTCAGTTTTTTATCATTTAAATACTCATCTACTGTTGCTATGGCCACACCTTTTTCAATATGAGCTTCCACTAAATAAGGTTCGTTGGTCTCCTTGTTTATATGGATAATAGCTACATGTGAAAAATTTCCTGGGAAATCATTTCCTCTCGAAATAAAAGCTGAAACCTCTGCTCCGCCACGGCTGACAAGCAAATCACCACTGTGTACTTTTATTCCCAGGAGTTCTACAGAAGGAGTGGCGGAAGGTTCCTCGGAAACAAAGGTTGTTGAGACAAACTGATTATCACTGGATTGCAATAAAATCTCCTCCACTGCAGCTCTCATGCCATATAGGATCCGGTAAGAGGTATTACGCGTGCTGGGATTGCTAATATCCCAAAAACGGGAATCTAATTTTATCTTTTTTCTTACCCGGTTATAAAAACGGATATGCCAATCAGATTTGTTTTCCTGCGCGGCAATTAGCGGAGCAATCTGGAAGAACCTATGCTCTATCACTGGATAAAAATCATCCTCTGGTTTTATAGCTTTATCTTCATAGGCGTTTAGGATACTATCATTTTCAAAAGTCAGTTCCCGTACTATAGAATCCAATTCTTCAGATGGCATTGCTTTGGCCCGGAGAAAGGTAATTTCCAAATTCTCCCAAAGCGCATCCTGATCCCAAATAAAAGGAATTTGTGAAGCTTTTTGAGGTTCACTTTTATTTTCAGGCATGGGGATAAGAAGCAAGAGATATAGCCCCACAATTAGCAGTAAAAATGTAATAAATTTCTTCATGTTATTTTAAAAGATTTGGGTTTGATGGTTATCCATCGCGTAAATATAGGTCAATCCCAGACTAACCTTTTCTATCTTGTCTTACGCATTAACGTAATCGCATTTTAAAAAGGCAGTGGCACATTAGAATTAATTGTAGTTTTCAGTTTAGTACACTCAAAGGCGGGGGAGCTGATAGCACATTTGAAAGTAGGTAAAAACCTACAAATAAGTTCAATTATATTTTCTACCTTCAGATTTCGTAAATAATCTAACTAAAAATAAAACCAAACATGAAAGCATTCAATCGAAATTTATTAGGAACAGCCCTTTTATTAATTTGCTTTGGAACTAGTCTGTACAGCCAGGGCGCGTCTCATGTAATTATATTAACTGTGGACACTGAGGTCTTAAATCAGGATGATCCTGCCGCTGCCTGTACTTTTAATGTGGCTAATGAAAGCGTTACCGTTGTTGAGGTAAGTGAACCGGCTAAAGATTTTACAATTCTGGTTAAACCCGAAGACTTTGTAGAATGGGAAGGAGTTACTACTTCCGGGGAAGAGGTTGATATTGAGATGATAGAATTTAAATCTGGGGGCAAGAGTAAAAATATATTTGCCAAGACGAAAAATAAAGGAGCAAAGAAAAACGGAGCCAAAAAGAAGGTAAAGGAAAAAGTTAAGAAGAACGCTGCAAACAAGGAGTATATCTATGCCATTCATTTTATGGTAGATGGGGAAATCTACCAGTTCGACCCAAAAATTAAGGCTCAATAATATTAAGGAAAACAAGCAAGCCTTTGCGGTCAAAAATGGAATACCTTTCAGATAAAGAAAAGCCCGGACTAACCCGGGCTTTCTTTTTATTTTAATGCAGGTAATTATGGAGATATATAGTATATTTCTGATATTAATCTCTTTAAATAAATAGGATAAGTATGGAATATCCTCTTTTTTTGTTTGATAGTTTTAATCAGAGTAAATGAAATTGAATAGAATAAGCTGGATTGTTTTTGTTTTGACCGTACTCGCGACTACAATTAATTTGCATGCACAGGCGACACATGAAATAACCCTTAGCGTAGACACAAAGAATCCAAACCCCGGAAAGGCTTGCTTCTTTAAGGTAGGCAATAGTACTACTGTTTTAAATAACAATTCTCCTGAGACCTTTACTATTTTCGCCCGGGTAGGTGATAATATTGTGTGGAAAGGCTTGTCATCCACAGAGCCCAATATCCCGGTTAGGATAACCGCTATTAAATATATCAGCGGTCCAAGAATTTTTACTTCAGACAGCATCAAGGGAGATAAGCTTGTTCAGGCAACGGTAATTCGCGGTGGCAAGGCTCCTTATAAATATCAAATTCAATTTAGTGTAGGTTCCAATACAGAGATCTATACCATTGAATCAAAAATCCAGATCGGAGAATAGAAAAGGTGATTGACAAACCCAATTCCAATTTTATGAAGCCTTATTTTACGCAAAACAACGCACTTATCATCAAAGGAATTTATGTGCTTGGATTACTCCTGTTTGCACTTACCCCTTGTTTTGGCCAAAATAAAAATGAATCCGATAGGCTGATAAAACTTTATGAGTCGGGAAACTATGACATCGCACAAAAGCTGGATTTATTAGATAAAATCGCCCAAAATAATCCGGATCCTGATGAATCTTTAAAATACAGTGATCAGCTTTTAAAAGAAGCCATAGCGGTCGATTCTAGCAGGTATGTGTATATGGGATACAGACATCAGGGATATGCTCACGAACAAAAGGGTGATTTGAGTAAGGCCCTGGAAAGTTTTTTTAAGGCATTAGACATCAGTAATGCCCGTGGAGAAAAAAGAGAACTGGGCGTCTTGTATACGGCTATCGCCGGCGTGTATTCTGGCATGGGGAATAAACAGAATGCAAAAAAATACTATAACAATGCCATTAAAATTTTCGAAGACCTGGACGCAAGAATTAATTATGCAATCGCAATAGAAAATTTAGGAGATTCGTATTTGCAATGGAGCGAACCCGATTCTGCCCTTGTTTTATTCAACAAATCAGGCCCCATCTTTAAAGCTCTGCAAAGAAAAGATTATTTGGCGTACAATCTTGGCAATAAAGGATTGGCTTTTGCTCAAAAAGGACAGGAAATAAAAGCGGAAGAAAATATCAGTGAAGCAATCGCTATCCTGGAGGAACTAGGAGATTACCGGCCCATTACGGTATACCTTACCTACATGTCTGATATTTATGCTGATAAAAACGATTGGGATGCTGCCTTTGGTTACTCCTTACGTTCTTTAAACCTGGCCAAACAATATGGATTAAAAGCAGAAATGGGCAGCGCTTACTTAAAGCTTTCGGAGTTGTATGAAAGAACCGGATACGCTTCCGCTTCTCTGAAATATTACAGAAATTACATTGCCTACAGAGATAGTGTGCAAAACATCACTTCAGTTCAGCAAATGGCAGAGAAGGAAGTTGCTCAAAAACAAATTGAACTGGATTTAGCGAATCAACAGAAACGCACACAAAAGATAGTGACAATCTCTATCGGGACAGCTTTATTTCTGATTTTCCTGCTGGCAGTCGGATTGTTCAGGCGTAATTTGTACATAAAAAGAACTAAAACTATTATAGAAAAAGAAAGGGACCGATCCGATCGGCTTTTACTTAATATTTTGCCGGAAGAAACGGCCCTGGAATTAAAAGAATCAGGGGTAGTTAAGGCGAATAAATTTGAATCTGTTACCGTATTGTTTACAGATTTTGAGGCATTCACGGCGCATTCAGAAGGCGTAAATCCTGAAGTACTGGTCAACAGGCTGGGGTATTACTTTACCGCCTTTGACGACATTATTGAAAGATATGAGCTCGAAAAAATCAAGACTATTGGAGACTCCTATATGTGCGCCGGTGGATTACCTTTTCCAATAGAAGATCATGCCATAAAAATGGTGAAGGCTGCCTTCGAGATTTTACAATTTGTAGAAGATGCGAAATCCGGCGGAACAGAAGATGGACTCTCATTTAATGTACGGATAGGGATCAATACAGGTCCGGTTGTTGCCGGGGTGGTTGGAAGTAAAAAGTTCTCCTATGATATCTGGGGAGATACCGTAAATGTCGCTTCCCGGATGGAAACAAATTCCGCAACAGGGAAGATCAATATCAGTGAACACACTTTCGAATTGGTAAAAGATGAATTTAACTGTGAGGACAGGGGAGAAATTGCAGTTAAGAACCGGGGCAAAATGAAAATGTATTTTGTTAATGGACCACGTAGTAAAAATCCCTCCTGAAGCCTGACTTTTTAAGATAATACGCTGAAATAATAAAAGCCTTGATTTTTAATGCCAAGTTATTCACAATCAGGGAGGATTAAAATATATGTAGCATAAAAAAACAAAGAAAAATGCAAATATTTTGTTACTTTTATAATCAGTATTTAAAAACATACCAATGGGAAAATTTGAAATCAAAAAGGATAAAGCTGGAAAGCTAAGATTCAATTTAGTAGCATCAAACGGACAGGTAATTCTAAGCAGTGAAGCTTATAATTCTAAATCTGCATGTGATAACGGTATTGAATCCGTTAGGAAAAACTCACAAAATGATAAGATGTACGACAAAAAAAAGGCAAAGAA
>Ga0316198_10000690_pt1 | contig 18407 bp, 13 predicted proteins | sample OudBieAanoxic_MG_FD_204935 | JGI IMG/M metagenome (GOLD analysis project Ga0316198, IMG submission 204935) | Coastal sediment microbial communities from Oude Bieten Haven, Netherlands - site A anoxic | ecosystem: Environmental > Aquatic > Marine > Coastal > Sediment | place: Netherlands...
ATTAAAAACCTCAACCTACATAAGGCTGAGGTTTTTTATTGAAGCTTAATTTGAATTAAGTAGCATGACCAATATTTTATGATGCCCAAAAATAATTGAATAAATAATGAAATTATTTTCCTGCTAAACACATTAATAATACAAATAATATTTGTATTTTACACAAAAAAGCCCCAATCGGGGGCTTAATGTTATTTAATTAACGACTAGAGACGAGCTAAAACACTATTCTATATTTTGTACCTAATCATTGAGCAATACCAATTTAATAAAATAAAACAGTTGCTTACAAAAAAAATAAACAACAAAAAACGATTGTGTCATCAATTGGACGCTTCTAACTAAAAATAAGAACAATATATAAATTGAGACCTAGATTCGTATAATAGGAGAAATTTTTAAAGTTAGATTGCCAGTTGCCATAATTCACCATTCTCTCGCCAAAAGAAATTGCTAATAAAATATAAACAACTGAACAGTGAAGAGCAATATAAGCTTCTCTAAATTAAAATCACTTTAATGATTTCCGTAATGGGATTACAGCAATTAAGGCCAGCAATAAAATTAAAATATTACTCGGGGCAGGAACAGAGAAACTAGCATTTTCAAAATGTAAATGAACATTATTATCCTCCCCATCTGAGATGGATTGCTTACGCATATTTAATGAAAGAAGGTAATTACTTCCTTTATTTAGAGTTAAATATTCACGTGAAACACCATTTTCAAGTAACTTAATTTCACCTGTCGTAAGGTTATCCAAAGTGTATAGACCTGTCCCAAGAGGATATACAGAGGTAAATTGTAATAGAGCATCCTCGTCGAGAACTTCAAAATTCCAATTAAAGCTAAACTCTTCAAATCCATAACTTCCATTATCACTTCCTTGAAAAACTCCATCGACAAGAGCATCTTGCCCTAATAAAAACTCAACACGGGGAGAGGAAAAATTAGCCCATAGAAATGTACTATGGGTATACGTATAAGCATTTTGGTATTTATCAGTATATTTATTTGTAAATTCTGCACTAGATGAATAGTACCCATTTTTATTTAAAGCATAAAACATATTTCCTTGAGAATTTTGAATCTTTTCGCTGCCATCATGAAAATGAGTACCAAAAGTAATATCATAAGTTGCCGAATTAGTTTTCAATATTGCAGTCGCGGAGCTTCCCAAAGAGACTAGCGAAAATAAAACTAGAACACTCCACTGTTTTATAGTTGTTTTGATAAATTACTCCTTAATTTATTGAAACATCAATATCATAAAAAATTGATATTGATGTAAAAATGAATATGCACGAGGAAGCACTAGCATAAATCACACCAGAGTAAAAAATATGAGGCTTTAATTATTTAGAAAAGGTATTAAATCGCATAATTACAGATATTTATGCATTAAATAATGATTAATTTGATCGGATAGATCGTATTGATTGGCTGATGGAAAGGGTTTTCATACGCAGATCAATTTACAAAAAAATAAATCATTTTATTGTAAAAAAATCTGACAGTAAATATTCATACGTCTTTTATTTCAATTTATCGCCTCCTCAAAAGCTATAAAATGTACATATGATTATAAATTTAAAGTTTAAATACCTCTTATACACCTAAGAACACTACTCAGCTGTAAAATAAACCGACAAAAAACTTAAATTTTAAAAAATAATTATTAAAGAGCCATCAAACCACCAGCTTATGACCATTCACTTTTAGCCATTCTTTATGATCTCTGTAATCAGGCATAACTCGCTCTACTTCTTTCCAAAACTTAGGAGAGTGGTCATGGTGTAATAAGTGGCATAGCTCATGTATTACCATGTAATCGACTATGCGGTTAGGAGCCATTACAACAACCCAGTTAGAATCTAAGTCACCTTCTGGGCTGCAACTCCCCCAACGGCTTTTAAATGATTTTATGCTGGTGGATTTTGGTTCAACCCCCACTACCTTGGCGTAACGTTCAGTTTTTTCAGTAAACTTACGTCTAGCATTATGCTTGTACCAACGTATCAATGCACCACGAGTGAAGTAATCTTGAATTGCAGATTTTCGAATAGTTAGCTGTAGTCGGCCATTAACTAATTTGAGTGGCTGATATGCCCCATTCAGTACCTTTAAGCAATAGATTCTGCCTAAGTAAGGAAATGACTCGCTAGGTATATTTTTCATAAGCTTACATCCATAGTGTTTACACAGAACACGAGATTTTTGAGCTTTTTGATGGCACGCAGTTGTGTCATCACTCGGTTATGAACTATCACCAAGTTCCAGAACCAACAAAAACAAGAAATCCCCGATATACGGGGCTTTCTGTTATTTAATTAACGACTAGAAACGAGCTAAAACATCATTCTATGTTTTGTACCTGAATGTTGTGTGAAATTTAAAATCAATATAAATCATTGGCTTATAATTAATTTTCTTGACTTTCAATGTTAAGTGTAACCATAAAAGTAACCACTTTGAAGTTGTGCTATCTCTATCCAATAACTTGCGTATTTTCATCAATGGCCTCAATATTAGCCTTAAGAAGGCGTTGTAAGTCACAGCGTTCCCACAAGTTCTTTTGTTGAACAGACGTTGATGGAAGTTCTAGAAATGAATCATTTGTTACCTGATATAGAAGCATCCTTTCACCCTAATTCATTTTACTTTTATCACTGGTTATAAGAGATAGGAGATCATCTGGGCGAGCCATCAGAGCAGGATCTTTTTCAACAGTGATTAGCTGTTCCGTCGTAAGTACTGTCGTAATAACTTGAGCTTGACCATTCACTTGAATCTTCAAGACAATTAACGAACCAATTCGAGTTGCTGCTTGAGGTATATCTTTTACCGAATTAAGAAATACTGCGGCGGCTTCAGCATTATTTTTGTTTATCTCTGACTGTACCTTCTCGATTGTCGCCAACTCAATAGCTTTTCTACCTTTCTCATAGATCTCTTGAGCCTCTTCGGAATTTTTGGTCTGAGTAATTAGCTCGATCCCTTTTCTGATCCAAGAACCCTTTGCAAACTCACCTTTATCTTCAACGTCAAAGCCTAAATAGCATGCAAAACTAAGATAAGATTCAAAAACTATTTGAGCCTTATTAAAGTCATCCGTATCTAGATATAAGTATCCAGGTGCTTTTATCTTCTGTGTACCTTTCCACTCATTGCGAACTTGTGCCTCAAAATCATCACAAAGTTTATCAACTAAATCTTCAGTTTCTTTAAAGAAGTAATTACCTGCCTTTGTACGATAAAGTGCACGGTATTTACGATATACTTTTGAAAAATCATCATAAATTTCATTTTCTGAAACGTGAGACTTAATTTTTATGATTAGTCGTTCACCTTCAGGGGATTTTTTAACATATTCAAAGAAGTCAGATATTTTTGACTCAAACTCCAGGATTAATGAACCTATTTTTTCTTCCTGTTCATTACGCGCTGCAATAATCGCTAGGATATCGTATTGTCCGCCAGGCCCAGGAGTTGAGCCAGTTGCTACTTCTGTAGGCTTCTTTTTTTTCTTTTTTGTCTCTTCTGCTACAACTTCAACCATACCTATTTGATTATCAAAATAGACTTCAATAGGATCTTTGACGTCTTCATTACGATGAAGCATGTTGTACAGTGTATTGAACTTACGCCAAAACAATAAAAAGCTTGGTTCGCTGTATTTAGGCTCCAAAGCTATAACAAATTCAATTCGATTGAGTATAGTAAAGTACTGTGCAGCTTTCGCCTTGGTGTCTGCGGTGCGCTGAGGGTTAGCTTCAATATACTTCTTCAGGCTATTTTCAAGATCCAGATATGATTCAGGCTGTTCTCGCTTGATGGGATCTTTATAAATCCCCATGAATACATTATAAAATTTATCGTAAGTGTCTGACCTGTTGAGTTCAACAAGTAGAATATCTAACACCTTTTTATCCCCGAAAGGGTCGAAGTCACTGACTACGACATCTGAGAAATGTTCAAATGCATCTTTGATATTCTGGACGTTTACATTGTTATATGAGAAATCGACAATTTTACAATCATTTTTATGCTTGGCTGTTCGGTTGACTCGAGAAATAGTTTGTATTGCGCTGATACCACGAATTTCTTTGTCTAAAAATAATGTATGCAGTTTCTTCTCATCAAACCCAGTTTGAAGTTTGTCTACAACAATGATCAATCCATTCTTTTTTAGGGTAAAGTTCTGTAAAACTTTTTCTTCAGATAAGCCTTCATTTAAACCAGTAGCATTTTGCTCGTCCTGGTTGCTTGAGTAAACAATATGGATAGGTGCTTCCGCATACTTTTCATACTTAGTTAGTTTAACTAACTCATTAAAATGTTTGGTGACTGCTTCTTTGTACGCAATGGCCGACTTAATCGAATACACGGCAAGCATCGCTTTACCTGTAACGCGAATTTGACGATAAACATCCTTTACTAGAAGATCCGCAACGTATTTTGATATCGCATTAATACGGTCACGATTTTCATATACTTGCTTTTTCTGTGCATCTTTAAAATCAATCTCTGTAAAACCTTCAAGCGGGTTTGAAGGAAGATCAAAAAGCATTTTGGATGCGACTGGCACAATGTTTTTAAGTGGATTAAGGATAAATCCATCTTCTATTGCTTCTTTCATCGTGTAGCTGTCAAATGGTCGCCAAAGCTTCTCACTTTCAGCATAGCCGCTGAATTCACCAAAGCGTGCAAGTGTGTGATCATCAGGCGTCGCAGTGAAACCTATGATTAAGTTTTTTTTCTTGGCTTTACCAGCATATGCTTCGCTATCAAAAGGACGTTGTAGCTCATCAAAAATACTAACCATTTCTTCATGTTGGTCACCACTATTAGAGCGATGAATTTCATCGATAAGAAAGGCTATACGCATCTTCGCGAGTTTAGTTAACACGCTAGTATCCATCATCTCTTTGACCGAGCCGAATTTCTGTAAGTTTACAATCACAATACGGGAGTCAGAGACTAAAGCTTGCTGGAAAGTTTTCCTATTGGTCGCTTCAATTACTAAACGCTTATCAATGTTCATGTTTAGCATTAACGAGTCTATCTGGCTACGCAACTGTAAGCGATCCACAACAATCATAACTTTGTCGTAGACATATTGCATTTGACCATTTTCATCGTGGCGACGAAGATCTTTTAACTGAAGCGCAGACCAACCAATAATGTTGGATTTACCAAAACCTGCTGCATATTGCATTAGCAGCGAATAGACATTTTTGTTATTTGAGTAGGCTTTACGCTTTTTAAGTAGTTCAGCCTTCTTAGACTCACTAACGCCAGATAATTGCTTCTCTAGTAGTTTTTCAAAGTAATCAGGGTCTTGTTCATGAGCTAAGAATTCATCTATCTTCGCCATGATTTTATCTGTACCAAACTTCTGTTTAGGTCTTGGAGAGATTAAAAAACCCTGCTCATTTTTTACTTCCTTTACTCCTTTTTTGACGTGAACATCACGCTCAATAAAGTTGTAATACAGAACTTCTTTCTCAATCATAAATTGACTGTAGAGGGCATTGAAAAGTTCTTTAAGCTTGTATTTTTTTTCGGCTTCAGGATTTAATAGAGGATACAGCTTGAATACACTGTTAGCTTTTTTCTCTATCTCTTCTCTGTCAAATTTACCTTCACGGCAGGTTGTGAGTATTTCGTCAAAGTAATCGGCAATGTTACGAATAACATAAGTTTCGCCGATATCGGTTGTGGTTATATGTATGGCTTTTTCGAAAACCTTTAAAAAATCTTTTCGAAGCGAAAGCTTTTCGTTTTCGCTCAGCATTTCATTGCTATCGATATGCTTATGATAAGCTGTTACTGCTTCAAAGTAGTCTTTTATAACTTTACCACGACCATTTTTATTCGCGTTTTGGCTAGTGTAATTGTTTTTTAACTCGTTATAGCCGAGGTAGATGCCATTAACGAAAAGCACGATATCTGGGCGGAATGAGAATATCTGCTCGCCTTGGAACTTAAATTTATAAGGTAATTCTTGTACAACAGAAAAGATGTTCTGTTCAAATAACTTGTTCTCGTGAATCACACTATCACTAGGGTAGAATAAATGAAGCTTTACACCATGAAGACTAATGGATTTGTTCGCGTTGATAAACAGTGCCATATTTCGGCTACTGCCGATACGTTCCTGAATCAGTGCTATAAGTTCTTTTAGTAGTAGACGTTTGTCACCCTTATACTTTTTTAAAAGTGCATCATAAGCTTTTTTGTTTAATTCAGTTCCGCTGACAAAAGCTTCTAAATCCTCTTCGATAATTAGAGAGTTGGTGACTGTGTTGGCTTTGACCTCATTGTAGCCAAGATCTTTGCAGAAAAAGGGGATTAAGAATCTGTCTTGTAAATGTAGCTCATTCATGTTTTCCACCTATTTCGTTGCCAATTTTTGAGACTTTAAACTTCCCAGTAATAGCATCATTGATAATGGCTATACGAAGCTCGCGAAGTTTTTCAATATGTTTTTCAACCTTCCTTTTTATCGCTGATAGCTCTTCAGTTCGCTCATCTAGATAACTGGAAATTTCGATTTGTTCTTCTAGTTCTGGTTGTGAAAAAACAATTCTTGATAGTTTTTCTTTTGTGAGATGTTTTATACTTACAAAACTAACAATCGCGTCAAAGTACTTAACTTTCCCTGCTGCATAAAATTGATACAAAAAAAAGCGTGAATCATTTTTCTTACTTAGTGTTAGCTTGTGTACTGAATTTTGTATATAGCATTCTTTATCTTCACTTTCCCAGTAAGATGTTTTTCCAACTTCACCACCTTCACTCAAAAGCAAGTCACCTTTCTTAATGCGATATGACTTTTGTTCATGATTAGTAAAGTACATCTCTTCAATGTTGCTATTAGTGATATTTAACCAACCAATATTTTTTGACTTAAGGTATGGTTTTAATGCTTTTCCTTCACCTGGTTTGTTATCAAGCATTTTTCCTAATACCAATTCACCCAACTCTTTAACCCTTGCTGTACGCCAGTGTTTGGGGGTTTTATCATTCCATAGCATATCGCTATCTTTAAGTTCGACTTCATCGTTTAATCCGCGTGTTACCGCTTGATAGATTGTAGTTAGAATGAGCTTATCTATTATTTCTACTTTCTTTTTGAGTAAACTGATTTTTTTGTCGATTTGGTTGGCCTTAAGATCGATATAATTGGCAATCGAATTTTGAGTCTCAAAGCTAGGATTAGGAACAGTAATAGCTCCAAGCTTGTCAAAATATAAACGTAAACGCATATCCATAATACCGCGCGAATTCTTACGAAATATTTTTTTTGCCGTTTCGGTTCTAAAAAGATAGGCAAAGTATCTAGGGTCGATATCAGGTTTGACCTGCCGCAATACATCATATGCAGGGCTGGTGACGCCTTCATATTCAGACAAGCCTACTGAACCCATCCATGCTAATAACTTGTTCACGACAATATCGTTCTTTTCGACAATCCAGTAGCCATCCGTTGAGCTGGCTTTGTTACCCCTAGCTTCCATGTCTTTGCGCGGCTTTACGCCAATACCAGAAAAAAGAGAAAGTAACTCGTATTCATTATTTGCTGGTGCAGCGTCTGTCACTAGTTTAAAGAGGTCTTTTACACGCACTTCTTCCCAATCACTGGGGATCGTCTGCGACCATTCGCCTTCGGCTTTTTTATAGGAATCATAACTATCTGTATGCAACTTCATAGCGCAATAGCCTCATCCAATTGCTTTAACTCCTTTTCAAGTGCAGCGATTTCTAATAAGACATCTTCAACGCTGTGTTGTGCTTCTGGCTTGTAGAAAACCTTATTAAAATTGATTTCTACGCCGACAACATTTTCAAGATATTCGAATGGCTTGCTAATATACTTTGCCATAAAGGCTTCAATGGCTTGCTGGTTCAGCGCTGGGGCTTTGTTAAAAGGAATAACTTCGTGATCTTTTTGATAGTCAGGCGTTAACTCAACCGTTATTTCGATTCGCTGTGGTAGCTTTTTGGTGGCCTTTTTGAACGCTGCTTTGATAACAATTTTTCCGCAGCCTAATGCTTTGCTAGAACCCGTAGTACGATCTTCTTTTATAAGGGTTTCTTGCTCATCTTCGTAGTAGTAGATATTAGCGTCGGTTGTGACTTTAAGCGGCTGTTCTTTATAGTTCAACCCAGCAACAAACGGTTTGATGTCTTGTTCAAAGTATTCAAGTAAAGTGCTGTAGGATTTATTATTAAATTCTGTAATAGAAAATTCGTTAATCTCTCTGCTTCCGTCGGTTAAGGAGATCGCAGTCAATGCTTGTGAAGCAGCTCTTTTCATCTCACCTGTTTTTTTATCTTCCTTAATTGGTAGGTGTGATTCAAAAGTTAAGCCATTGACATCAACATTTGTTAGCACGATGGCTTGCTTGTTGAAGTAAAAATGTTCCTTTTCAAAGATTTTAGTAAATTCATTATCTTTGTATTCAGTCAGGGCTTGAACTATCTCAACTCGCTGAGCTTCAGCTACTTCACGCTTTTTTGATCCTTTACTTTTCTTGAGTTCAGTCCATTTCTCGCTAGCATTAATCAATAAGACATTGTTTTCATTTTTAGGATCTCTGTTCTTGTTCAGAACCCATAGGTATGTATGAATACCTGTGTTGAAAAATTCATCAGTGGGAAGCTGTATGACTGCTTCGACCAATTCGCTTTCTAGCATCCATTTACGGATATTACTTTCAGCCGAGCCAGCATCACCACTAAATAAAGTTGAACCATTATGAACAACAACGCCAATACCATTTGAATCTAGTTTGGATATAAGGTGTTGCATAAAAAGCAACTGCCCATCAGAGATGGATGGTAGGAATTTGAAACGTTCAGTTTTGTCGTTTTGAATATCTTTAGAGTAACCAGACCAACTTACACCATATGGTGGATTGGCAACAATTACATCGAACTCTTCGTTGTCGAATTTATCATCGACTAAAGTGTTGCCGTGTTCAATTTTGGAGTCTGGGCGGAAACGACTTTCGATCTTTGCTAGCGCATAGAGTGCGTCATTCCAGTCTTGCCCATAGGTTTGCGTTAGACGCTTAAATTTCTGATTTATGCGGTCTTCAACACCAAATAGCATGTTCCCGCCGCCACAACTACAATCGTAAATCTTTAACAGCTTGTCAGACTCTTCGATTTTGGACGCGACAATATCACTAATAAGTGTAATTACATCATCAGGAGTGTATTGTTCCCCTGCGGTTTCTGCTGAGATATCAGCCCACTTTCGCTTGATATGCTCTTCTAAGGTAGTGATCTCTGAGTTATTAAAAGGCTTTAAATCGACTTCAGCCCATAGCTTGGTGTAGCCTAGCAATACTTTCTTGGCTTTTAGCTTGGCAATTACACCTCGAATGTCGAGAAACTTTTCACCTTCTACTGCGTCAACACCAAGCAGGTCTTTTGTTTCCCCATCGAAACCATTAAGGTAAGCCTCAAAGTCAATATCAAAAGACTTATCATTTTTACAAATGTCTGATAAGGATTGGTTTTTCTCGAAAATAAAAATGTTATAGCCTTGGCCTTTATCTTTAATTAGATCATAAAGGTCTTCTTGCTGAATCTCTTTGAAAGCTTCTTCACCGATTTCTGCTTTAAGCTCATCAAACATTCGAGTTAGTCGACTTTCAATCATGACCAAAGCAAAAAAGGGCATCATAAATGATGGCCATTCGGATTCTTTTATACCGCTACCGCGGAGTAAGTCAGCAGTTGCCCAGATTTTCGGTTCATATTGCAGTATATTCATTTTAATCTCTTAATAATTCTTTAGATAAGTTCGTCTTTGTTAAGCTTTCTTATGGCTCTCAAGAGCAAATTAGTTGTCTATTTTCTTACGTTGCTCAATCCAAGCTTCTAGGTCTTCACGCTTAAAACGCCACGAACCACCAACTTTAAAGCCAGGTAGCTTGCCTTCAGCTGTTAGTCGATAGGCTGTCTTTTCTGCTAACTTCAAGTACTCAGCAACTTCTTGGAGCGTTAAGATTTGGTCAGTCATAAAACTACCCTCATATTGATTAATGAGAGCATATGAGAAAATTGGGGAGTCTGCTAGGTAATATTGTGGTATTAGGGAGCGAACGTTGATTTTTTAGTAGTTCAGTCGTCAGCAAACATTGGTCAAATTCAGCCGTAGGCTGGGATAAATCAAAGCTTCTAGATTTGAAGCTCTAGGCCTTCAGCTACTTCAGGTATATCCATGGTATGTTTTTCTGGAACAAGCTCAGTCGCTAGTCTTGCTGAGTTCTCTCTTGACATCATTGCAGCTAAGCAGTGCTGCCTCTCACTTTCGTTAATTTCTCTTCCAGTATCATTCACGCCAAGTCGCTCATCAATTTCTCTGCGGTTACAGAAAATGTGAGATTCATCTTTATGACGGCTTGCTGCAACGTAGGTATTAGCTCTATCCATACCAGCGGTATAATATGTGAACGTATTCCCATCAATGGTTGTCCCTTGTGCACTGTAAACAGTTAGAGCGTACGCTAGACACAAATTGGTACCTAATTCATCACGGTATTCAGATGCCAAGAATGTAACGACTCGCTTATCATCGATTGCTACAGTAAAGCGAACATCACCACCAGGGAGCCTATGAAGCTCTTGTATTGTACCCAAAGTACCATTTGATACTTTTAAGTGTCGGTAGTCATTTCGACAAAACTTAACGCGGTCACCTTTTGAGTATTCAAACTCAAATTGCTTGTCGCTGACACTACAAACCAAGGAAATATTTTCCTGTCCGACTCGACCTTCGTTGATATGTATGTTGCGAATCAACATACTCAACTCTTTAACATCTCTCCATCGTTGAGCCATCACGAGTGTCGATTTTTCAGGATTGCTCTGCTGATATTGATACCAATAGGCAATTAAAGTGTTTTTGACGGCTTCACTTGAGTCTTCCCAATGAAGGCAGCCATGCTTCTTGAGAGATTGGAGTGCTTGAACACTTTTGCCATCTCGAAAGTTTGCCACTGCTTTTCTAGCCCAGTCAAACCGCTGCCGTCTGATATTTTCAATCCTTTGAGTACCAATAATTTCAGGCCTAGACAGATATCGTAAAGCTCCGCCTCTGGTAATTGCATCAAGTTGCTTGTCTTCTCCACTCAAAATCAACTTGCATTTAGCCTTCTCGGCACAGAACAAGAGCTGTTGTAAGTAATGGCTTGGAACTTGACCAGCTTCATCAATAATTAATACATCGGCGTTAGAAAGAGGGTTAGTACCACGTTCGATTTTAGCTAAGAGACTTGAGATAGTGCTTGATTCGATACCAGTTTCTTCAAATAGGTTATCTGCTGCTTTCTTTGCAATACAAGCACCCAGCACTTTATACCCATTAGAAGCATATGCATAACGAGCAGCAAGCATCAAAGTCGTTTTACCTGCACCTGCACTTCCTTGAGTTATGTTTAGATCTGACCCATTTAAAGCTGAAAATATAGCTTCCAATTGTTCTTCATCAAACCCAAACCCTAGTTCACTTTCAGCCGACTGAACGGCCGAATATATCTCTTTTTTGTCGATGCTTTTAGACGTGGTTGTAGCCAATTGTTTAGCCAGCTTAATCATTGATTGCTCGTTATCTAGCACTGTTAATGTTGTATAAATTGGCTCACCTAGACTTTTTTCAGTTAACTCAACGACTTCACTACTTCTAATTATTTGCCCCACGTATTGTTCAGCTTCTTTAGCGCTTAATCCTGCGGCTACTGCATTAATTGCAACTTGATAGCAAAGATCTTGAGGCCTAAAAGTCGCTGCTTTTTCAGTAAGCTCTTCGAGTATCAAATCTGTCTCTATGAACCTTGAAACCTTAACTGGTTCATTAGAGCTAATGGTTGGTATTAATTCTTCTTTGCACCCTAACGCAGTTAACTCAGCCTGCCAATTTGAGATAAGCTTCTGATGATTAACAGGTTGCTTATGCTGACGTGTTGCTAACTTCAAGTAGCTACCAGCTTTACTAGCGCTGCTATTAATGCCTCTATTGGTTAGTTCCTTACCGATGGATTCCGAGCGTTTCGAAAAGAAATCACACAAGCTCTTGCTAATCCCTTTCACGTGGAATGAATCACCATCTTGCTCTATTTGAAAACCTAACGCTCTGACTTGTGATGCAAGTTCAGCACGGTAGATTGCACCAGCCGCTTTTTGCCATCGGTATATCTTCCTTGAGTCAATGCTTCCCCATGAAGCATCATTTCTTGGAGCAGCGTTACATACCAAATTATGCGAATGAATTTGAAAATCGAGATCTCTCGAAGTGCAATGATCAAAGCTAGCAACAACTAAACCAGCAGTGCTTTCTGTGCGTTCACCCGCTTTTCCTCTTCGAGTAACTGCTGCATTGCGCTCTATAAAGTCAATGGAAGCTCTTACTGCTAACTTCTGAGCTTTTTGAATTTCCTGTCTAAGTTCTTCATTTCCACGAGCCCATAATAAGCTGACGCTTTTAGGCGCACTCAGACATAAGTCCCAGGCGTTACGTCTTTTGTCACTGCCAGCATTTTGTACTAGCGGTTTTCCTGTAGGGGAATAGCCATGCATCAAGTTTTGATAATCTGATTTGGAAACCAGTTTATCTTGTAGGTTTAACTGCTGAGCGCCAAGACCATACCAAACACCAGGAGGCTCACCGCCGTCAACGTAATAATCTTCTTCGGCTAAGTTGCTGTAATACTCAAGATTGTTTACTGGGCTGATTGTTAGCATTTTGGAGTCCTTTTGGTTAATCTGTTTTTCTTCTCCCTTACCTGAATGCTTTTTTGTTTAGATACCCATGCCGCAGGAATATGCTCCTTTGCTACGGATACGCTAGAAAACAAGGGCCAGCGAAGCTTATACGTAGCATTCCAACCTGGTATAAATAAATACCCATTCACACCTTGCCATCCAGCAGGTTTTAATTGAGTTAACTCAAACTCTTCAACCAAAGGTTCTTTATTTCGTTGCCAATGCGAGTTCGGCTCCAATGATGAAGGACGTTCAACGATTCGCTCTCCAAAGATTTTTGCAGTATGTCTCGCATCCTCACCAGCAGGCCCAATGCGAAGTGATATAACGGTAGACAAAAGGTTCAGCATAGCGTCAGTATTATTTTGTGAATAAAGGTCTACCAACCTTGATATAGACTGAGTTGAGATGATAGAACGTGCACCTTTAGAGCGAGCAAGCTCAAGCCACTTTAATAGCATTGGATTTACAGGCAGGTTTGCTGCTTCATCAATTACAAGCCAAGTATTTCTCGTTTCATCATCACTTTGAGCCAAGTAGTAGCGAGTCATAAGTGATATCAGTGCATTACAAAGCGGTGCCCCTATGGCTTCATATCTGCTATCAGATTGGATAATAATGGTTTTTTTATCCGTTTGTTTACCAACCCATTTTTTAATCGAGAAGCCTTTACTATCAATGTTAGGCCAAGCGGCAGCCAACGCTTCAAGCCAACTTAATTCAGCTATTAGATTGACGTAGAAGCCTTGTGTAGTTTTGCTTTTTTCAACAATGAAAGAGTTTGCTATAGGAAAATATCTCTTAAGCTTTACTAGCATATCTTCTTGAGGCAGTGACAATAATTTTGCCAGTTCAACCCAACCCCAAGGTTTCCTCTGACCGATCAGGCTAACAAGCATTCCCACAAAAATTAACCTAGCACCTTTCACCCACATTTGATCTTTCGATTTGTTGGTTGGTATTAGACAGTTCGCAATAAGGTAAGCGTCTTGTTGAGTTAAAACGTCACCACTGATGAACCATTGCGTTCCTCTTGAATCCCAGGGGGCGATAAGAACTGTAGAGTTTTCATGGTAGAAACTACGTGTATATTCCTTTTTTTCATCAAAAATTAGTGCACTATCACCTCGACTAATTATTGCATTTAACATGGGCTTAACGACCATTGACTTACCAGCCCCAGTTGTTCCGAGCACTAGAAAATTTGTTTGCTCTCGACTGCTACTAATGGTTACTTGAGGGTGAACCTTGATGCCATCCAGAGCCCGCTTATCACGCCTTAAATCTTTCTTGTGATTACTCGCTGCGTGCTTTGTCGCTAGCTTCCCTTGGTATAATTTGGGGCCTTTGATATGAATGACGTTTTCCCTTCCGCCTTTAACCCAAAGCAGCTTCTTCGTTAGGTAATAAGCGAAAATTGAAGCGATAACGAACGGCAGGGAAACATGGATATAGAATTTGGTACGCAAATCATACTCATCAAGCAGATACCAATATTGATACCACCCATCTGTAGATTTAATTGGAAATAGCAACCAAAATGCATGTTTAATTGATGAAAAATGCATGTCGAAACTACCCCAGCTTGGTTCCTCTCCCCAAGTCCATGTTAATTGTACTAAGCCGAAGAATAGTAGGCCCCAGAATATCAGATAAAAAACAACCATCTGGGGCCAAAGTTGATATTTCGAATTTGGTGAATGACTCATCTAGTCCTCTCTCAAATTCTTATTGATTTTCTTAGCGGCGATACGACGTTCCTGATCATCCAAATTTGCAACCGCAGCTACGATCTCAAAGTTCTTCTTCATCAATCGTTGTTCAAGCTCGCGAAGCTTTATATTGATGTCTTCTTGCTGTTTGTGATTGTTCCAGGCGATACGAACCATCTCTGCTATTGCTACGTTGTTTCGCTCTGCATCGCGAAGAAGAATGAAATAATCATTTAGGCTGAACCTAACGGTCACTGGTTTAGTTGTATTTGAACTCATCTTCTTCTCCAGAGTGAAATCAATGAATTCACTACCTTAGATATTGAAAAAACATGGTTTTTTCTTTTTCTATTTCTTCGCTGCGCATCGCTTGAGGTTTCAACATCAGTCTCCCCAATACTGTGGCTTAGCAGTGAATTCACTTCACTGCCTTGCTGCATCCCATGGTGCGTTAGGGTCTGTTGTCCTCCTAGTTGAGGAATAGCAAACTCGTGATAACGTCGAATTGCAGTCAAAACTAATGGCATTTGCTTGCTCGTTGGACTTTCTTTTGGTCGGTTAACCAACATATTTGCAGCTTCAGAAGCTACGTTTGAGATATCGGAATCTGACACATAAAATTCATATTGGTGTTCTGCATAACAGATAGCTCCTGCCATCATGTATGCAATTTCTCCAACATGGTCTTCAGACACTAATGCGAGTTCAGCTTGGTTATTTTCAAGTAAGATCGCGCAATACATTTCACAACGTTTTGAGGTGTTCATAGCTTGACCTCCTGAGTGCGTTTGGACTCTAGCCATTGCTCAATTACCACTCTTTCCCAAACAACCAGCCTTGGGCCTAGAGATATAGGTTCTGGTATTACTTTATTCTGACGCCAACGCCACAATGTACTTGTACTAACACCAAGCTCTTTTGCGAGTTCACTGTATCTGATGACTAATGATTTTTTAGACATTGTTTAAATCCTATTTGATTGAACTTGCACTCAGTATCTGTCAAAAAAACAGGATGGTTTACGCGTTGAGCGAAAATAACTATGTTTAAACTTTTTGGCTGTCTATGATATATTTGAAATAAAGAGTGAGAGAGCAATTATGCTGATTGATTACAGACTTGAAGCTAAGAGCTTAGTATCGGAAGTAAAGTCGGTTTTGGAGCTTGCTATAGCGGAAGCCAAAGCACAAAACCTATCTATCACGGTGCGCCAACGTGGTAGTAGCATTTTGTTATGGAAAGTACTCAAGAATGTCAGGATAGACGATAAGGTTTATGAGTTCATTTTTAGTATTCCAAATAGAGCGAAACCGAAATCTTCCGCTCCAACAGTAGGTCATCTACTGTTGGCATTTACATCCCTTAAACAAGTCAAAGAGCACCTCACAAAAGTAGCTTCAGATATACGCTCTCGGACTTTAGAGTTAGAACAGGTTGATTACATTAAGGAGCTGCATCATTGCTATGCTATTGCGGAAGCATATCTAAAGGCTAGCCGTAGAACCAAGCGGTCAAATGACGAACACTTTCAAGAGTACTGTTCGTTATGTTGGAGGTTAGTATATAAATACAAGCGTTTGAATTTTGGTGACGAAGAATACTCAAATCATTATTGTAAGTATCATCACCCTAAAAAAAATGATGCTATCTATCATAAAGATCGAAGGAAGGTTCTCAGCGCAGCAAAGAAAAGAAATACCTCAGAAGATTTAATGAAATTGAACATCATTCAAGCCCCAACTACGCCCCGAAGCAAGTCAGCAAGAATTCTCTATAGCTTAACGAGTACGTTTGCAGAATCATACCGAAAGGGGCTAGGGGAATTTACTCAGGTTGATGGCTTGTATGAGGTAAAGGATGCTAAGGAACTCATCAAAATAGCATCACTTCATTATCCAACTGCTTATGATCAAATCAAAGATATCAACCTTAATAATGAAGATAATTGGGTATGCTTTTTTAAACAAGTTATTGGAAAACTAGATCCTTCTGGCTTTGATGAGGAGTCATGGGCTGATACAGAAGAGCTTTCTGTTAGTACTTGTATAAGTATTGACCAGATACCAGCTGTTGAGTGGCATATGCTACTCAATATATTTCATAGATATCAATCATATATGAACATTCAAGAAATACCACAACCAAGAGGGCCTAAGAAGGGAGTAGTGGCCAAAAATGAAACTCTAAGAAACAAAATCTCTGTGTTAGCTGCTCGTTTACACGAGAGTGGAGAAAGAATAAACGCTTCCTCCATAGCTAGAGAAGTTGGAGTAAGCCCTCAGAGAGTGAACAAAATAGTTAAAGAGTTAGGGCTTCGATAACTTTTGATATTTCAGGTGAAGGGCTTCCTACTAATGGGGCTATCTGATCAGCAATTAAGTTAAGAGCCTGCTTACGCTCTTTGAAGTAATCATAACGATCATATATTCCTTCCACACCTCGAAGTTTATGATTGAGGCAACGCTCTGCAACATGGCTAGGGACATTATTTGCAGCAAGTAGACTTCTACATGTTCTACGAAGATCATGTACTATAAAATAGTCTACGCCAGCTTCCCCTAAAATATTAGCGTAGGGCTTTTTATTTGAGTCTACTTTTCGGCCAAATAATTTTGCCAGTGCATGATTGAGTGTGTCATCAGAAATATAACCTCTTCTTTTGCTTGCTCGTCTAGCTGGGAAGATGTATTCCGATCCACTTGCTCTGATAAATAACTCAGAAAACCATGGCAGACATGACTTGGGAACGGGTATATCGATACCTATTCCATTTTTAGCTCGCTCAGCTGGAAGTTTCCAAATCAGGTTACTGAAATCAAACTCTCCCCATTTCGCCGCGATTAGTTCTCCTTTTCTAGTTGCTAAAACAACGAGTAGGGCAACTGCTAATAAGTTATCTCTAGTGAAAATATCAGAATTATCTTTGAATACTTGGAAAGCAGTTTCAAGCTCCTCAAGAGAAAGAACTCGTTCTCTAGATTTCTCTATGCCACCTGCATCTTTTACATTAAATGCTATTGCAGGGTTATACCTAACTAAGCCAAGTTTGATTGCATGATTAAAAAGTTGCTTTAGATAAGTTAGGGCATCATTTGAAATTGTAGGTCTGCCAGACTCGTTGATTTGTCTAACAACATCCAAAATATCTCTAGGGTTAACATCTTCTACGGGAAGTTTACCAATTTTTGGGGAAATATCTTTAGAGTACACCCTTTGCGGGATCTGAGGGTTTTTGAGGTGCTTACTTGTTTGAGAAAGCCAATCATTAGCTAGTTCATCGACTATTTTTAGCTTAGAGAGCTTTGCTCTATTTTTTTCTACAAGTGGATCAATGCCCTTTTTTACCATCGCTTTGAGTTCAAATGTACGTTCTCTCGCATCACTTAGCGACATTCCTAATGGTGGTTTCCCATACTGAGACATTGACATTTGTTTGCGTTGGCCGCCATGAGAATATCTAAATATCCAAAACGGTGTTCCTTGATCTGTAATCCGAAAATATAGTCCGTTACCGACGGCAACTCGACATGACTTCCCTTTTTTAACAAGTGATTTGAGTTGAGCATCGTTCATAGAATAACATTCCCAATGTGGTTACAGATTAGAGTAATAATACACAATTTTAGGGAATTGTGTATCCATATCTGTAACCACCCAGGTGCAACCTTAATCCCTTCTCTGCAATGCTATGAATTCGAATTTAAACATAACCCTCTGTTTTATAGTGATTGTTGGTTGCTTTGGTTTCTCGTGCCTTCTTATTCTATATTCTGTACCTGCTCTCGCATTTGTTCGATTAAAACTTTACATTCAACCGCTGCTGCGGTGATATCTGTATTGATTGCTTTTGAGCCTAGCGTATTAGCTTCACGGTTAAATTCTTGCATCATGAAGTCTAAACGACGCCCTACTGCA
>Ga0316198_10000691_pt1 | contig 18392 bp, 10 predicted proteins | sample OudBieAanoxic_MG_FD_204935 | JGI IMG/M metagenome (GOLD analysis project Ga0316198, IMG submission 204935) | Coastal sediment microbial communities from Oude Bieten Haven, Netherlands - site A anoxic | ecosystem: Environmental > Aquatic > Marine > Coastal > Sediment | place: Netherlands...
GCGCCAGCGCGGCATGGCTGAGCTTCGAGTACAAGCGGATCTCCTTCCGGGGCGACGACCACGTCCTGATCGAAGCCTCCATGGACGAAGGCGAGACCTGGACTGCAGTCGGCCGCATCGGCGATGTGTACTACGACGAAGAGTGGCAGACGGCCGCCTTCGATATCTCCGACTTTGCCTCACCGGCCACGGCAATTCGTTTCCGCAGCAACTTCACAAACGACGACTATTTCGACTACATGCTCGTGGATAACGTCGGTATTGCTTTCAATGCCGACGATCCGGTGAGCGACTGGGCGAGCGGCGAACGTTACCCGAGTGTGGTTGGTGCGGAACAGCTTCATTCGTCGAACCTCACCGGTGATGGAGTGACGGTGGCGGTGATCGACTCGGGTTACTGGAAGCACCCCACGATGGACCGCACGGCCAACGGCGACTGGCGAATACTGGCTCAGTACGATGCGATTCGCGACGCCGTCGATTCGGTCGGTGGGAGTGTCACGACCGAGGAGAACGGACACGGCACCCACGTGACGAGTCTGATCGTCAATGCCGAGCAGACCGAAAACCTGGAATACCTCGGTGTTGCGCCGAATGCGAAGCTCGTATCGGTAAAGGCCTTCAGCGGCGCTGGTTCCGGAACCTACCTCGACGTGATCCGTGCCCTCGACTGGGTGGTCCAAAACAAGGAAACCTACGACATTCGGGTGGTCAATTGTTCGTTCTCGGCGGCGGCGCGGTCCCATTACTGGGAGGACCCGCTCAACCAGGCGATCATGGCCACATGGCAGGCGGGCATCGTTGTGGTCGCTTCGGCTGGCAACACCGGACCCGATCCGATGACCGTCGGTGTGCCCGGAAATTGTCCTTACGTCATCACCGTTGGTGGGATGTCGGACAATTTCACGCCCGACGACAACAGCGATGATTTCTTGAGCTCGTTTTCCGCCACGGGACCCACATACGAAGGTTTCGTCAATCCTGACGTAGTTGCCCCCGCCGGTCATGTCTGGGGTCTGATGCCGACATTTTCTTACATCGCGCAACAGCACCCTGAGTTTCAGCGTGATGGCGATTACTTCACCATGTCGGGCACATCACAGGCAGCAGCAATCGTCAGCGGTGTTGTCGCGTTGATGCTCGAAGCCGATCCCGCCCTGACACCCGACGACGTCAAGTGCCGGCTGTTGTCCACAGCCCGGCCCGCCACGGACCCATCCGGGTCCCTCGGCTATTCGATCTTCCAGCAGGGAGCCGGGATGATCGACGCGGTCGCTGCGGTCTCTTCCACGGCAGCAAACTGCGCCAACCTCGGCCTCAATGTTGAAAATGACGTGCTCGATATCCAGCACTACGGCGGCCGGGCCAACCAGGCCGCGGACGGCAGCTTCTACATCGAGGGGCTTGCCGGTCTCGAGTGGGACGGCAGCTATGCCTGGACCGAGGCCTATTTCTGGAACGATGCCTACTTCTGGAACGACGCCTATTTCTGGAACGATGCCTTCTTCTGGAACGACGCCTATTTCTGGAACGACGCCTACTTCTGGAATGACGCCTATTTCTGGAACGACGCCTACTTCTGGAACGACAACCTCACCGAGACCATGAGCATCAACGTCTGGGTGCCGCAGGAATAGGAGCGGGGTGTCGATCGTGAATCATCTGCTGAATCGCGTTGCACAGGCCGTAGGCTTCGCAGGAGCCGACGAAAGCCCTCATCAGATCGAGGCCCCGACAGGACCACGAGCGATTGAGGAAGAGCCCGTCGCGGCGCCGCAGGCATCTCGACCGCAGCAAGGCCGCAAGGCCTTGCTCGCGTCCCGTGAAGCCGCGGCCCAGAAGTGGGGTCCGAAGTGGCTCTCGCGATTCGGTTTCGAGGTCGAGCTGGCCTCGAGCTGTGAAGAAATGATGAGCTTGCTCGAATCCACGCAACCAGGGGTTGTCTTGATCGACGTCGCCTGGTGGTCTGCAGCCGAGTCGACAGCGGCGTTCGCGGGTGTGAACGGGACGCCAAGCGTACCCGTGATCTTGCTCTGCACCTCCGAACGAGAGGTTCGTGAGGGTCTCGAATCCGACGCGGTTGACGTCATTCGCCGACCGTTTGACTGGCGCGTCGTCGGCCGGCGCGCCGATTTCTACGCCAACGCCTACCGGGCTGAGCTGGAGCTTGCCAAGACCCGCAACAAGCTCGAGGAGGCGTGGAAAGAGGCCGAGGTGCAGGCCGAGCTGCTCGAGCATCGCAGCAACACCGACAGCCTCACCGGTCTTCCCCAGCGCCACACCTTCGAGAAGAATCTCTCGCGCGCACTGCAAGCCCACCTCCGGGCTGGCACCGGTGTGGCGGTGCTGCACATGGACCTTGACCGGTTTAAATCGGTCAACGATAGCTTTGGCCGAACGGGCGGCAACGAAGTGATCAAGCAGGCGGCGCAGCGGCTCAGCAACTGTGTCCGGTCGCCGGATTTTGTTGCTCGCCAGAACTCGGGATTGGTGACGGCGTCGCTAGCCCGTCTCAGCGGTGACGAGTTCATCATCATGATCGGCAATGTTCGCAGCCCCGAAGACGTCAATCCGATCGCGGAACAGCTCCTCGAATCCGTGTCGCAGGCATTCTCGGTGAATGGCACCGAGGTCTTCGTATCGGCGAGTGTGGGCGTGACGATCGCGCCCGCGGACGGACAGAACGCCGATCGCCTGCTGCAGAACGCCGAGCTTGCGACCATCGAATCGAAACGGTCCGGCGGCGGCGTTTTCCGGTTCTACAACCCGTCGTTCAACCAGCTGACGAAGAAGAACCTCGAGCTCGACCGGCTCCTCAGAAAATCGCTCGAGTGTCACGAGTTCACATTGAGTTACCAGCCCCTCCTGACGGTGGATGACAGGCGGATCGTAGGTGCCGAGGCACTGTTGCGCTGGAATCATCCCGAGCTTGGCCGGGTCCCGCCCCTCGATTTCATTCCTGTTGCAGAGGAAACCGGTCTCATGGTGCCGATCGGTGCATGGGTGATCCGGACAGCCTGCGAGGAGTTGAAGAGTTGGATCGACGCCGGTCTGCCGAAGATGAGGATGTCGGTCAACGTGGCGCTCTGCCAGCTTCTTCGTGGAGGGTTGACTGAAATCGTCGAGGGGATCCTGAGCGATGTCGGAGTGCCGCCGGAACTGCTCGAACTGGAGCTGAGCGAACGCGGCGTGTTGCGTAGTTCGACCGATGTCGTGCGTCAATTGAATGATCTCAGGGCACTTGGAGTGAGTCTGTCGGTGGATGACTTTGGAACCGGCAATTCTGCAATCGCATATCTCAAGGGGTTCGACCTCGACGTACTGAAAATTGATCGCTCCTACATCAGGGGCATTCCAGGCAGTTCAGATGACACGGCAATCGTCGGCGCGATGGTGGCGATGGCTCATCAACTGAAAATGTCTGTTGTGGCGGAAGGCATTGAAGACGAAGAGCAGCTCGAGACGCTTCGGGCGATGGGCTGCGACGAATTCCAGGGCTTCCTGGTATCGCCTCCCGTCCCATCTGAGGAGTTTCGAGAGTTGATCGATGCCGATCTTCCTGGCGGAGGCCGCCCGGAAACGACGGGGGATAAAAAATGAGGACTTTGGATTTCAACCACAGTCAGCACCGAGCGAGGGTTTTCGGCCCGAGCCGGGCTACCATGCACGTGGCAATCGCGGTCACGTTGCTGTTGGGATTCCTGTTGATCGCCTTTGGTATCGACGCGGCGAATCTGCCGATTCGGTTTGACCGCCTCTCGGTCGAGGACGGCCTCTCGCAGAGCTCGGTCTTGAGCATGCTGCAAGACAGCGAGGGCTTCATGTGGTTCGGCACCGAGGACGGTCTGAATCGATTTGATGGCTATCAATTCCAGATTTACTCGCACGATCCTTCGAACAGCGGCTCGCTTTCCGACGACTACACCGTTGCCCTCGCCGAGGACGCGGACGGCAACCTTTGGATCGGCACCCACGCTGGCGGCGTGAGCCGATGGATTCGCGAGACCGACTCGTTCGAGCGCTATCGGCACGATCCCGCGGACCCGTCGAGCCTGCCGAGTGACCGGATTCGTACTTTGATGGTCGACAGTCAGGGGCGCCTCTGGGTTGGCACGCGAGATGCTGGACTCGCCCTCTTTAACCGGGAATCGAAGACCTTTGATCGCTTTCTCAACGACCCAACCGATCCATCGAGCCTCAGCGACGGCCATGTCTACGCTCTAGCCGAAGACGAATCGGGAGGCATCTGGGTGGGCACCGACGCCGGCCTGGATCTTTTGAATCGAGACGCTGCGAGCTTTGTGAGGTTCAGCAACGATGCGACGGATCCGAAGAGCCTCAGCGACGACAAGGTTCGCGCCATCACCGTTGGCCGCAACGATCTGGTGTGGATCGGGACCTATGCGGGTGGCCTCAACAGGTTCGATCGCTCGAACGGAACGTTTGCCCACTATCGCCACGACTCGAACGACCGCTCGAGCCTCAGTAATGACCGCGTGCGCTCGATCCTCGAGGATGACGCCGGTCGGCTCTGGATCGGCACCGCCACCGGGCTCAACTTGCTGCACCGGGACTCCGGCGACTTTTCACGCTACGCGTTCGATGACACCAAGCCTCACAGTCTTCCCGGCAACGACGTATGGACACTGCTTCAGGATCGAGGCGGCATATTGTGGGCTGGCACACAGGCGGGAGGACTTGGCAAGTGGAACCCGAGGAGCTGGTCATTCGGGCACCACACCGCTGATCCGCTCGACCCGGCGAGCCTGAGCCAGAATATGGTGACGGCATTCACCGAAGATCGGAATGGTCGGCTTTGGATCGGAACCTTCGGTGGTGGGATCAACGTCATGGATCGTGTGACCGGGAAATTCTCACACATTCAAAACGACCCGACCTCGGCTCGCGGATTGCCTTCGAACAGGGTGATGGCATTGCTTCGTGATCGGACCGATTCGATCTGGATCGGGACGCTCGACAAGGGCCTTAGCCGGTACAACCCGACAACCAGAAGCTTCACGTATTTCAGGCACGATCCGGAAATTGAAAGTAGCTTGAGTTCCGACGGTGTCATGTCCCTCTTTGAAGATAGCCGCGGCAATCTCTGGGTCGGCACGTTCAAGGGTGGCCTCGATTTGTATCGACGGGACACAAACTCGTTTGCCCACCACCCGCACGATCCCAAGGGCCTGGCCGGACCCGCCAGCCCGATGATCACGGCGATCGTGGAGGACACCGAGGGCGCGATCTGGGCCGGTACGGATGGTGGCGGTCTCAGCCGCTTTGATCCGATTTCGGACTCCTGGATACACTTCGAAAATGAGGAGAATGATCCCGCGAGTCTCGGAGCGGAATCGGTTTTCAGCCTTCACGTAGATGCTTCCGGCAGGCTCTGGATCGGAACTGTCGGTGGTGGACTCGCCACCTTGGAGGGTCTCTCAGCGACCACAGGGAAAGCGAGATTCCGCAGGTACTCGGTGGAACACGGTCTTGCCAACGACGTCGTCTACGGGATCGAGTCCGATGGCGCCGGAAAACTGTGGCTGAGCACCAACCGAGGGCTGTCGCAGTTCGACCCGCGGACCGGCAAATTCAGGACCTACACCCGCAGTCACGGGCTCCAGGGCAACGAATTCAATTTCGGCGCCCACTTCAGCAGCCCGAGCGGTGCTCTTGTTTTCGGTGGGTTGAACGGTTTCAACTTCTTCTTCCCTGCTCGTTTGCAGCGCTCGACGCAGGTGCCGCCGATTGTCCTGACCAATGTCCTCAAGCTCAATCAACCCGTCAAGGGTCAGGGTCCGGTCAGCCTTCTCAAATCTCTCGATCTCGGCTATCGGGACGATATGGTGACCTTCGAGTTTGCCGCGCTGGACTTCACGGCACCGAAAGAGAATGTCTTCCAGTACAGGCTCGATGGCTTCAACACCGATTGGGTGGATGTCGGTAAGCATCATCGTGTGACCTTCACAAACCTCGATGCCGGAGATTATGTGCTCCAGGTAATGGCTACCAGCGCCGAAGGCGTCGTCAGCACGGCAAATCTCGAGTTCCCGGTGACGGTTGCCCCGGCTCCGTGGGAAACGTGGTGGGCCTATGCAGGTTACGTCATGCTGGCGTGCCTGATTGCCGCCGGCATCTGGCGGGCTCAGCGAAGACGGATCGAAATGGAGGCCAACTACAGCCAACAGCTCAAGGTCGAGGTCGATGAACAGACTCGAACGCTTGCCGGTCAGAACAGCCGTCTGGAAGACATGAACAACATGCTGCTCGAGGCGAGCCTCACCGATTCTCTGACGGGTCTTCGCAACCGCCGGTTCCTTTTCGAGCAGGTCACCAAGGACATCGCGATGGTCCGTCGCCGGTACCTCGATCTCGAGGAGGGTGTCGAGAACATCAAGATCTTCGATCTCGCATTCATGATGGTTGACCTCGACCATTTCAAGGCGATTAATGACAGCTGCGGTCACCTGGCCGGGGATCAGGTGCTCCTGGAGATCCGTGACGTCTTTCTCAAGGTCGTTCGGGACTCGGATATTGTCATCCGCTGGGGAGGCGACGAGTTCCTGATTATCGCCCGCGATTCCGACCCCGACAAGGCGCGCGTTCTCGCCGATCGCATTCGAGCCGCTGTCGCCGATGCGGTCTTCAGCTTGCCTGACGGGCAGATTGTCCGAACCACCTGCTCGATCGGCTACGCGTGCTACCCGTTCGTTCGGTCGCATCCCGATCGAATCTCCTGGGAGCAGATCCTCACGTTGGCGGACAGCGCCCTTTACGAGGCGAAGAAAGCCGAGCGGAACAGCTGGGTTGGCTACCTTTCCACACCTGATTCCGCCGAAGAGGCCGATTTGTACTCTGCGGTGCGGGACCGCCCCGAAGACCTCGTCGCCAAGGGTCTTCTCCAGATCCATTCTTCAGTCCAGGACAGGCTCCCGACCGAGTCGGTGGGTAACTTCTCGCCCGGCCGAACTCGAGTCTGACAACAGGTAATACGCCGGGGCTTCGGCTCCTCGACATATACCGTACTCAAGCGCCGGGGATCGACTCCCCGGCGTCTTTTTGCGAAGGGGATTGGATCCCGACTCTTCGGACCCACACTTTGCGCGCGATTTTAGGGTGGGCTTTAGCCCACCTTCAGGGTCCTTTTCGTATTCCTGGCGGTTCGGAAACCTGTCGAGCGACTCTTGACTTTCGGGACAGTCACTCCTAGGTTGAAAGTGTGTTTCATCAACGGCGGGTCATCTGGGCGACGGAGTTTGAGTTATGATCCTCAAAAGGAACTCAGCCCTTTTTCTTGCGTTCTTTTCAGCCGTTTCGTTTGCGAAGGTGTCCGCTCAAGATGCTTTTCCTGTTTTACCAAAAGCTTCTAATACCGTTGTATATGTATCAAGAATACTCGAAGGTAATGTCGTCGCCATTGACACCACAAGCAATACATTAATAACGATTATCAAAACAGGTAATACACCTGCAGGAATCGTAGAAATTAGCGCTCTAGATCGTGCCTATATTTCGGACATATTCGACGGGACGATCACCGTTATAAATACAACCAATCACGGCATCGAGACAGCACTTGATGTCGGCCATCCAATAGCGACAATCGATGCGAATCAAATCACTCAAACGGTATTTGCGCTGGACTTTAGCAATGGAACTCCGGGAACCCATCTGCACGTGATGGATGCCAATACCAATGTCGAGACGGCTGACTTTGCTATCGGATCGAGACTGCAGAACATCGAAGTGAATTCGACTGCAAATCAGATCTATGCAACGGATTTTGTAGAAGGTGTGATCGTAGTCGATACAGCGACAAATACGAGGGTCACGACGATTCCGTTGGGAGGTCTGCCACACGGAGTCGCGTTGAATTATGCCACCAATTATCTTTACGTCACGCAAGTCGAAAACGACACGACGACGATCATCGATACGATGACGTTTGCTGTGGTCGACACTCTCAATGTCGGAGATTTCCCGCAGTGGATTGAGTTAGATATTCCGCGCAAGAAAGGCTTCGTTACGAACGAGGGCGATGGAACAGTATCGGTCATCGATCTGGCCACAGATACGGTGAAGCGGGACACGATTCCAGTTGGGCCCAGCCCCCTCACCTTGACCGTTGACGAAGCTGAGGCGAAAGCCTACGTTTACAACGCCGGTGACGGTTCAATTTCCGTGCTTGATACGATTAGCGAAACGGTGATCGCAACCATCGATATCGTCTTTTGGGACGGGTTCGAGTCGGGCGACACTACGGCCTGGTCGAACACAGCTCCGTACGAGCCAGCCCGTAAATCTCACAGGGTTTCGTCGCGAGGCCGACGAGGCGCCAGGTGCGATGCATCGTCGCCCGCAGTAGATAATCGGTGAGATAACTGGGCGAGGTCAGTTCGGATTCATTACCCGCGCGATGATTTGCCCGAGCTGTTCCGAGGAGAACGGCTTCGAGATCCTATCCGTTGTGCCTTCGGAGAGCTTGGCGCGAGCATCGTCGCCGAGAGGGTAGCCGCTCATCAGCACTACCGGGAGGTGGGGCTTCGTTTTCTGAATCTTACTCGACACTTCGATCCCGGAGATGCCTGAAAGAACCACGTCGGAGATCACCAGCTCGAGGTCGTTCTGGAATCGTTCGAAGACCTGGAGGGCCTCGCTTCCCGAGGCTGCTGTGACGACTTCAAAACCGAGGGTTTCGAGCATCTCCTGAATGACATTCCGCACCGGCGCCTCATCCTCCACCAGCAACACCAGCTCTCCGTTCCCTACTTGCTCCAGGACAACGTCGGCGTGCATCTCCTCCCGTATCTCGCTTCTCACGATCGGAAGATAGATAATGAAAGATGTCCCTTTTCCGGGTTGCGTTTCCAGGTCGATGAACCCCTCATGCTGTTTCACGATGCCATAGACCTGCGCCAGCCCGAGCCCGGTACCCTCCCCGGGTTCTTTGGTGGTAAAGAACGGCTCGAAAACTCGCGGCGCGACTTTCGAATCCATGCCGGTGCCGTTGTCACTGACCGTGAGTCGGAGCCACTCGCCGTGAGTCATCTGCGGGAAGGGCCTTTTGTCTTGAGGCTTGAAATGTGCGCGATCGAGCCTGATCGTGAGCTCTCCGCCGGCTGACATCGCGTCGCGTGCGTTGACCGCGAGATTCATCAGCACCTGTTGGACCTGCGCCGGATCGGCCACAACGACGTGCTCTCCGGGGATGATTTTGGTGCGGATGTGTACCTCTTCGGAAATGATCCGTTCGAGCATCTTCGTGGTTTCTTTGATGATGAGCTCGAGGCGGATTGGTTGACGCTCGGTGACCGAGGTCCGGCTGAAGTCGAGGATCTGCCGAATGAGTCCGGCGCCGCGCTGTCCCTGTCGGCTGATCCCCCGGGCCTTTTCAATGACCGCGTCCGGCAGCTGCTCTGTGGCTTGAATGAGCTGTGCCGATCCAGAGATTGCCTGAAGCATGTTGTTGAAGTCGTGCGCAATGCCCGCTGCAAGCTGGCCGACTGAAGCAAGCCGCTCCTGGAGTTCCAGGCGTTTCCGGGTCTCGAGCTCCTTGGTCAGCTCCCGGATCACGAGGATCAAACCACCGATGTGGGCCTGGACCTTTGTGAGATCGACGACCCCGAGCTCAAAGGAGCGGTGGTCCTGAGATTCGATAGTTACCGTGTGATCAGGATTGTCGGTCGTCTCGCCGATGATTTCGTACACCGAACGACCCAACAATTCACTCACCACATCACCGACTCCAACGTCACTGATAGCACTGAGTAGCTTGCGTCCGGGTGGATTCGCCAGCACGACGCGAAGCTCGTGATCGAGATATACGACACCTTCCGGAAGGTTGTCGACGAGTGCACGCAACCTTGCCTCGTGTTCGGTGAGCTCTGCCCGGAGGCGCCCCTGATGCAGGGCAATTCCGATGACTCCGGCCACCTCTCGGGCGACTTGGAGATCCTCTGTTTCGAAGGACTCCGGGCGGCTCGAAATGAGATGGAGCTCTCCCATCCAGACGCCCTCTGTTCTTAGAGATACGCACACACATGTTGCCGCAGCGTCGCCGAATTGGTCTCGCGTCATCACACAGCCCGATCTGTCGGCGCTGAGATCGGGACAATGATTCGAACCTCGTTCGACAGTCAGATTGCATTTGTCTCTGACCACGAGCGGCAATTTCACGCCTGCCTTCGGGCCAAGCTGTTCATCGCCAAAGGAGACGAACACGGTCGACTCGCCGCGCTGCGGATCGGCCAGCACAACCGACGCATAGTCGCACGGCAAGAGATCAATCAACTTCACCAGGGCCGCCTCCACGACCTCGCGGGGAGACCGCAGTGCGGCGATATCTCGCCACATGGTGTTGAGGGTTTCCAGCCGGCGGTTGGCGCGGAGGAGGGCCTGCTCGGCTCGCCTGCGTTCGGTGATATCGCGCCCGATGCTGTAAATGGCAGGGTTGTCCTGATAATTTACAACCGTGGCGGTAATCTCGAGATTCAATGGTAAACCGTCGCTACGGCGTTGGACGGTTTCGAACCGGTGGACGGCGTCGGTCTCGAGCGTGAGATCGACGTGCTTTCGACCTCGTTCGATGTCTTCGGTAAACTGTTCCAGCGACATCCCGATCAACTCTGAGTGTTCGACCCCGTACATCTCGCACGCTCGGGCGTTCGCCTCGAGGACTCGTTCGCCGTCCGGGTCAAAGATGACGATCGAATCGTTGGCGTTTTCAAAGAGGCCGCGATAATCCTGTTCCGACTGACGGAGGGCAGCCTCGATGTGTTTGCGCTCGGTCACGTCGCGGGCGTTGACCACAATTCCGTTGATCAACGGATGATTGTGGAGGTCCGTGCTGACCGTCTCCAGAATAACCAGCGAGCCGTCGCGATGACGGACGCGGTACTCACGGGTCACCCGTTCGTGCTTGCCCTGCCGGACGGCTTCCATAGCCTGTTTCAGGACAGCGTGGTCTTCAGGGATGATGTGGTCGAGCACCCTCGTATTGAGAGCTTCCTCCGGAGAGATCCCGATGATCTGCTCGATGGACGGACTCGCGAACTGGATCTTCAACTGCAGGTCGAAGACGATGATCATGTCGGATCCGCCGTCGATGAGTGCCTGAAGGCGCTCTTCCGCCTGCTGAGACGCCTCGGCCTGGGCCGCCTTGTTGCGGAGTGAGACATCTCGGAACACGACCACCGTGCCTTCCGGGTGGCCCTTGTCGTCGTACTGCCGAGTGACCGAGAATTCTACCGGATGCTCTTTCCCTGTGGCATCGATCAGTGTTGCGAGAATCGTTCGATCGGTACATTGGTCGACTGTCTCCAACTCGAGTGATATCGGCACCCGATCTTGATCGACGAAGTGCAGAGCCTTCGCGAGCGTGAGATCGGAGACCTGGGCGAGGGTTTGGCTCGTCAGGTCCTCTGCAGGGGGGTTCATGTATGTGACGAACCCGGCCGCGTCGGTGGCGACGACGCAGTCCGCCATACCCTGCAGGATGGTATTGAGCCAGTTCTCGCGCTGGCGCAGTTTCCTTTCCATTTTGTGTTTGTAGATTGCAATCTCTACGGCACTTCGCAGCTCGCGCGCCTGAAAGGGCTTGAGGAGAAATCCGAAGGGCTGGGCGGTCTTTGCCCGCTGGAGCGTCGATTCGTTGCTGTAAGCTGTCAGGAAAACGACCGGGACGTCCAGCGACTCCTTGAGCCTGTGGGCGGTTTCGATGCCATCCATTTGGCCTTCGAGTCGAATATCCATCAGAACGATGTCGGGGTGCATCTCTCGTGCGATTTCGACCGCCTGGCTTCCAGAGGTGGCCGTCGCCGGGACCTGATAGCCGAAACCTTCAAGCGCTCTTTTGAGGTCCATTGCGACAATGGATTCGTCCTCTACCACCATGACCTTGGTTGCGACCACTGTCTTAATCTCCAGCACAGAAGAGTTGGTTGGGAAGAGTCAGGGTGACCCGGGTGCCTTCCTCCTGCTCGAGCTCGATGGCGCCCTTGATCTGCCCGGTGAGGTTGTTGACCAATTGGAGACCAAGTGTGTCCGGTTGATTCCATTGCATGTGCTCGGGGAAGCCGACGCCATCGTCAGCAACCACGAGTTGTACGGAGCTGCAGTTCTCTTTCAGCGAGATTCGGATCGTTCCCCGTCGCTGTTCCGGGAAGGCATGCTTGAGCGCGTTTGACGTCAACTCGTGCGTGATGAGCCCCAGCGGTATCGCGGTGTCGATCGTCACGCTCATGGGCGAGCAGTCGACCCGCACGTCGACCTTTTTGGGATCGGTTCCGTAAGCGCTCAATAGGTAAGACGCTGTGGAATTGAGGTAGGAGACAAGGTCGACGCGCGCCAGATCCTCCGAGTGGTAGAACATCTCGTGGACGAGCGCTATCGATCGGAGCCGGTCTTGACTGGTGGTTAGGGCCTGCCGAGTATCGGCATTTTTGGCGTGGTCTGCCTGCAGGTTGAGAAGGCTCGTGATCACCTGAAGGTTGTTTTTGACCCTGTGGTGGATCTCCTTGAGAAGAACGTCTTTCTCTGCCAGAGAAGCTCGCAGATGATGCTCGGTCCTGGCTCGGACCTCGACCTCGCGCTCGAGCTCCTCCGTCCGTTCATGGACTCCGTCCTCGAGCCGATCCGTCAGATTGCGAAGCGTGACTTCCCGCTCCTGAATTTGGCAGAGCATGGCATTGAAGCTTCCAGCAAGCAGACCAAGTTCGTCTTTGCTGTCGTTTGTGGTGCGAACGGAGTAGTCGCCGGTCGAGCATACCTGTGTGGCGACCTCGGTCAGGTGCAACAAAGGGCGCGATATCAGACGCTCCAGAAACCTGGATAGTCCGAACGCCACCAGAACCGACACGAGAAAGATTAAGCCCGTGATGACTCCGTACCGTTGGAGAGCCTGGAGGACGTGTCCGAGATCCGCCGAAACGACAATCGTGCCGACCCATTTGTTGTGGGAAAAGATCGGACGAGAAACGATCCGTGCGCCGTTCTCGCTGTAGAGACCAGGTGTCAGAAAATGACGGAAGGACCGAGTCTCAGCATCGCTGTCCCGATATTCGGCGAGAAGTTGGCCGCTCGCGTCGAAGAGCCGTGCACCCTGCACCCGAGGGTCGATGGCCAGTGACGAGAGCGTCTCCCTGGCAGCCTCAGGATCGCCGAAAACCAGCGCTGGGGCCGAGTTGATGCCGATGATATCGGCCTTGCTTTCGAGTTCGTGTGTCAGTTGGGAAAACGCTGATAACAGCGCGTGGGCGCTGATGCTGACGCAAGCCAACAGCAGGACCGCAGCGCTGGTGAACATGATCACCAGCCGGAGCTTCTTTTGAATGGGAAGGTCGTGAAAACGCGTCATATTACTGGTCCCCGTCGTCCTCCGATTCGCCCCAGTCGCAACGATTCGCCGAATGGCCGGCTTCACAGGCTGATAGGTTTTTTGTCAGCATGCCCGCCCCCTTTGGAATCTCGCCTTCGCCCATCGGTCACCCTCGATCGGAGGTGGCGCCTATTGTGGAATTCGCCGCGACCCTCCATTTCAAGCCTATCCAGCGGACCTTACGAATCCCATTACGCGTTCATCTCTGCACTGCTACCCGGGCACGTGTTCGAGGTTGCTCGGACGGCGACCACGGGCCTTCGATTTCGCGTGATTGGCTGACTTCTGATCATCCAACTGCGGAAACCGGTATCCCTGACCTCTTACTGTGGTCACGTAATTCGGCTTTTTCGGGTCCTCTTCGATCTTCCGCCGCAGCCTGCAGACGTGGACTCTCAACGTGTCTTCGAAGACCTCTTCGAGCGGCCACAGTCGTTGCAGAAGATACTCACTGCGGACTACGCGGCCGGCATCGCGGACCAGCATGTGCAAGAGCTTCGTTTCGGTGGGTGTCAGCGGTACCTCCCGGCCGCCGACAAGAGCGCGGCATCGGGTGAACTCGATTCCAAGACGTTTGTCTATTGTTACGATAGGATCGACCGCATATCCGAAGTCGCGGATCCTACGCAGCACCCGGCCGACACGAGCGACCAGTACCGGGAGCTCAACGGGTTTGGTGATATAGTCCTCGGCGAATTCTTCAAGCGCTGTCACGACCGCGACGGCATCGGTTTCTGCGGTCATCATGACGATCGGAAGATCGCAAATCGTCTTGATCTGCCTCGAAAGTGTGATGCCGTCGGTTCCAGGCATGTTGATGTCTATGATCGCGAGATGGGGAACCCCACGGTCCGAGAGGCACTGCATCGCCGCTTCGGCAGACTCAGCGCTCCACACCTCATAGCCGGCCGCTTCCAGCGCAGAACTGGAGGTGCTGACGATGTCCGGGTCATCATCAACGACCAGAACGCGCGGCGCTTGCTGTTCGAGGATGGTGATTGCGGCTTGATTCATCGCCTGAAGTTCCTTTCGACAGCTACCGAATACGCAATCTCCGTGCCACGACTGGTGTGGCCGTCATACACAATGCCTGGTGATCTTTGATTTTCGTTTAAAACTCTAAATATCAATTATTTACATAGACGTAGAATCCATTTTGTTTCCTCCGCTCCGGGGCGAAACTGAATTGCGGTGTCCCGCATTGAAACAATTTCAAGGCGATTTCGGTGGGACACATTCAATGGGGTTCAGCTCAAGCCCGGTACGGAACCCGTTCATTCAGCCTGCCAGCGGAGTTCCAAGGAAACGAAAGCTTGGATGATAAAATGAAGAGTGCGATGGTCGCCAACTGGTAGGGCAGACGTCGTACGTAATGGTTTTTCTGATATGCCGAACCCTTCTCATCGCATCGTTGAGCCCGATACCGGCGACGCTCCGATAGCTGCGAATTTCTATCAGCGGCACCGCGATGGAGCGATAGTGCGCTCGGGCGCAAGCCTTCTGATGTGGCTCTCGGCGATCCCGGCCTACAACGTGGGGTTGCTTGGCGCAGCCCAGTTTCGCGGTGTTTCGTGCGCGGTTGCATTCCTCGTTTTGTTGAACTTTCCATTCGTGCGGATTGCGGGTCGACTCCAATCGAAGGCTTCGATGGAACGCCTGTCGATTGCGGTTCACGGATGCGAGGTCCTTGGATACACCGCCATCATCCACTTTGTTGGCGGTATCGAGGCGACATTTCTGACACCGATCTACTGCGGTCTCATTGCCTATATCGGCGTTGTCGCCCCTCGCCGCCACCTGTTCCTTGTTGCTGGGATGTCGGCGTTCGCTTTCTGCGGGTTGGTGATGCTCGAGTATCTCCATGTCCTGCCAAGCTATCCGTTCTTCAGCCGATTCCCTGGAAGCAGGCTCCCGTGGCCCGTGGCTTCGGTGGTCCTTGCCATTGTTGCGGCCCTGCTCTACGTTGTCGCCATCATCACCGCGCGTACTTCAGATCTTGTCAGAAAAAGCCGCAAACGCCTTCGCCTCCAAAAGGACCAGCTCGAAAAAGAGATCGAGGCACGAAAGGAATTCGAAGCACAGCTCCAGTTGCTGGTCGATGAAAAGCAGATGCTGGTTAAGGAAGTACATCACAGGGTCAAAAACAATTTGCAGGTCATCTCGAGCCTGCTCACGCTCCAGGCGGAGACCATGCCGGATGCAGCAACCAAGGCCGCGCTCTTGGCCAGCCAGGGGCGGGTGAGTTCGATGTCCCTTGTCCACGAGATGTTCTATCAGTCCGAGGACCTGAAACATCTCGATCTGGAGCCTTTTCTCAGGGACCTGACGGGCTTCCTGAGGTCCGCGTATGATTTGGAGGCTGGATCCGTTGAGGTCCGGACTCACACCATGTCTGTTCCCGTCACGCTGGACACGGCCATCCAGGTTGGCCTGGTCGTCAACGAGCTGGTCACGAATTCGCTGAAGCACGCGTTTTCCGCGCGTGAAACACCCGGCCTTCTCGAGATCTCGCTGAGTGCCAAATCGGATTCAGCCGAGTTGGTCGTCGCTGATAACGGTTGCGGACTGCAAGAAGGCATCGACTGGACCAATGCCGACTCTCTCGGTTTGCAGCTGATTCAGAATCTCGCCGGGCAGCTCCGAGGCACCATCAGCCTGGACACGACAAATGGCACTGCTTTTCGCCTTCAGTTTCCAATCAAGCCTCGAAATCCAGCAGCTTGTTGATCACGTCGCTGGCCGAGTAGGAACTTCGCCCGTCCGGGATGAAGCGTGCGATTTCCGCCAGGTCGTCACCGCAGGTGAGCAGCGGTTTTTCGACTGAACCGTCCTTTTGGATCTGTGGGTGGCCGGCGTTCGTGACGAGGGAATTGCAGATGCACTTCCGTCCGATCGTATCCGAAGCGTCACCGCCTTTCGCCACATAGATTTCAACGGGTTCGGATGAGCACCGGTAACCGAGGTTTCCGTCATCCTTGCGGTAGACCTCCCGCAAGTACCCGAGATCACAAATCCGGATGCGCGATTCGTAGACATCCTGCTCGGAGAGGCTGCCTCCCAGCTGAGCCACCTTGAAGGGGAATCCAGTCGGCGAAGCAAGGCGGTCTGTGATCACTCGAGCCGTTCCCGCCATCGCCTCTTCAAGCAACCGATGCCGGTACTCCTCCGCCATTCCCGATTCGTCGCAGAGGGCAAATGCGGTCCCAACCTGGATACCGTTGCCTCCCGCTTCCAGCATCTCGCGCAGCTTATCGGCTGATGCAGATCCGCCGGCGACCCAGAACGGGAGCCCGAGGGCGCGGATTTTCCCCAGATCCACGACGTCCTTCTCACCGTAGATCGGTTCACCATCCTCGTTGAGCTGCAGCTTGCCGCGAGGAGGTGCGTTATGACCGCCCGCAGTCGGGCCTTCGATGACAAAGCCGTCAACTGCGCCATTCGACCTCCGCAACATCGTTGTCGCCAGTGCGGTCGAAGCGATGATGGGGAAGAAACTGGGACGATCGAGAGGAGGGTGATCGCCCTCCATGAAATCCTTTGGATCAAACCGTGCGAACGTGTCGTCTCCAGCCTCTGCACCGACGACGTGCAAATTGTAGGAGACGGGCTGGTGATTGGAGAGTCCGTCGAGGACGCCGGGGATCATGGTCGGGATTCCGGCGCCCATGATCACGTACGCGACACCCGCCAACATCGCACCGTAGGCGGATGCGAGATGCGGCATCTGGATCTTTTCCAGATAGTTGATACCAACAGGCCGATCGTGGCCCTCCCGCGCCAGAAAGACCTCTACGAAATTACCCAGGATGCACAGCTCGTGAAGGCTTTTTGACGCCACCTGTTTATGCATTGGAATAGCTGCGTAGGGTTTGTCCTCCGCTTTGCCACCCTGGACGTAGTATTCCTCCACGGCGCGCTTCGCCATGTCACGGAACGGGAATTTCTCCAACGCCCGCCGAATGTGCCCCCCGACGTCGCCATCCTGGAGACGCCTGACCAGGAGGACTTCCAGAGCGACGCCCGATACGACTCCCAGCTGTCCCAACTTCGACACGGTCTTCGCGAGATGCCAGTTCGAGATCGCGACACCCATGCCACCCTGAATAATCTTTGGATATTCAAAGCCCATAGTTTTTTCAGGCTACCAGCCGGTCGGGGCTTCCGAAAGTCGCCCTGCGGCAACGATTCGCCGCGGCCCCGAGAACCCAACGCAGTAGCTCTCACGACCAGGGCGGGCTAGCATGGCTCTGCAGATCTCCGGCGGCGCGAGGATCGGAGGATACGGGCACGAAAATTACCGCGCCTTCATCATCGCCGACGAGAAGGGCGCCTTCAATCCCCACATGCAGAAGCTGTGGCAGGTGAGCCGAGACTGCTGTGACATGCAGATGGAGCTGTCGGTCGAGGGTGTGACCTGCTCGAGCGTTGCCTATCAGATCCACAAGTACCAGGTGAAGCAGGGCGTGCAAAAGTACATTTACCACCGACCGGCGCACGGTGCCGGGGTGGAGGGCCACCAATCCCCTTACCTCGCCCTCGGCGACTACACCATGATGGTCAAGGACATGTGTTTCTCTGAAGAGCCGGGGCTCTACGACCCCGAGAACGGCTGCGGCTTCAACTGGAGCAACACCATCGTGGTCGGCGAAAACTCGGGCTACCGGATGAGCCGCGTGCCCTACTCTTAGGAGTGGTGCTGGCTGAAGATCTGACCGGCGGAGGTCTCCTGCCGGTCCTCCATCGGCCACGCAATCTGCATCACAGGGTCTCCGGACCGGTTGTCGACCGACGTCGCAGTCGCCCGCGCCCCTTCGACGGCGGACGTCGTGAAATCACGGATCATCCGAAAACGTTGAATCGATCTCAAGGGTGGGAGATTGAGGACGTCGGCGCCGATGCTGGCGCCATTGGCGTCGAGGATCTCAACCTCGACCGATACCTCGTGGTCGCTGAGATTCGCGACGCCGATATTCGTGCGGAATCGCGAGCTGTCTTCGAGCATCAACAGGTGCCCGAC
>Ga0316198_10000692_pt1 | contig 18391 bp, 15 predicted proteins | sample OudBieAanoxic_MG_FD_204935 | JGI IMG/M metagenome (GOLD analysis project Ga0316198, IMG submission 204935) | Coastal sediment microbial communities from Oude Bieten Haven, Netherlands - site A anoxic | ecosystem: Environmental > Aquatic > Marine > Coastal > Sediment | place: Netherlands...
GTTTTTTGGCCCGTCTACAGCGTTACATCCACCAACACATATCCCGATATGCGCCGGCGGATGTGCCTTATAGACGAACCAAAATCCTGCGCAATCTTGTGTAATTATTTCTTGCCGAGACCCTTAGTTTCCGCCCATAAATAACTGTTGCAAATTTGTGAGTTTATATTTATGGAGTTAATTCATACGGCTCGATCAATGCGTCTTCAAAAACTTATCTTATTGGAGGGAAAATGGCTGAAACGGTAAAGTTGTTGAAAAACATTGCTGCCGACCTGAAAACCATAAGCAAAGAAATCACTGCGATTGCAACACAGGTCGGAAAGGTAACCAAACCACAAGCCAAGATCACCGCAAAAACCAAGCGCGTCAAAAAAGTGAGCAAGGCGAAAACACCCAAGAAATCAACGTCCAAGAAAACCTCGCCATCGGCGAAAGAGTCCTCTTCCATTGTGGACTCTGTTCTCGAGGTTATCAGCAATGCCGGTGGCGGCATTTCTCATGTTGCCATTCTCGAAAAGACCGGTTTCGGTCAGCGGCAGGTATCGAATGCCGTTTTTAAACTGAAGCAGCAGAGAAAAGTCAAGAACGTCGGTAGGGGTGTCTATTCGATAGCCTGATCGCATTATTTTTCAGTTTCGAGAGCAGGGCCATGCGGCCCTGCTGTTTCTTTACTTAAAAAGGTTTTTCAAAAGGTTCTTGGCCGGTTCCTCATACTTCTGAAGCCCTTTCTTTTCGATGTATTTTTGAGCTTTATCGGATTCGAGCAGTTTTTCCTGGATTTGCTGCTGGATTTGCTGCTTCGCCACCGATTCGAGATCCGGTGAAAATTTCGGTGCGGCGAAGGTGCCGCTGATCAGCACCGGTACCGTCACGTTTGAATACTCCTTTTGTTCGTCCTGTTGTCTGCCGAGCTTTCGGACCACCTTAGGTTCCACCCGGAAATCCAAATTTTCATTCACCAGGTCGGCTTTTCCAACGACCAGAACATCCAAAACATGCGACTGCAGCTTGGTCTGACTCGTGTTGACGACCCCATTGTTGATGGCAAACGGCACCGACAATTCGGTGAAGTCTGTTTGGGAACCGGCTGGGATGGCTTGCCCCTTGCCGAAGGCCGCCTTGATATTTTGAATCATGGCGACAAGGTCGATCCCTTTGATGGCCCCGTTTGTGAAACGCAGGTCACCATTCCCGTTCAGGGTCTTCTTGACGGTTTCGGCGTCGTCCCCGTTGAAGGAGAAATTGCCGACGGCATTGGCCGTACCTTCCAGAAAATCCTTCTCGCTTTGGTCTTTCAGTAGTGGACCGGCCTGAACATTTTTAAGTTGGAGTTTGACTGTGCTGCGCGGAATGTTCTGACTGACGTTCATGTTGCCGTTCAGATTGAGATTGCCGCCGTAAAGATCGACCTGCAGCGGTTCGGCACGCAGGACACCGTCCTTGCCGCGAATCGTCATGAGAAAATTGCTGAGCTTGGCCTTGCTGACGGTCACTTCGCCGGCTTTGACTTTTCCGTCCAGCACCAACCGGCGCAACGAAGTGTAATCGGGTTTATTTTTATCGTCCGTTCCTCCCGGCTTTGGAGCACCCGTCGTCGTTTGGCCTTCCTGACGAGCCCCCGTCGCGGGAACGGATTTTTTCTCGGCTTTGGGCGGCAGGTAGCGATCGAGGTCGATCCGATCCAGATCGGCCTCGAAGGCGATGTCGGGGCGCGAAAATTCCGCGAGGCGGGCGTTAAAATTGATCCGGGTGTCATCGAGCGTCATCGTGCCCTTCGAGACCGAAATTTTATCGGTTCCGGCCGCAATGGCGGCCTGCATCGACATCTTATTCAAAACCCCCGAATCGGCGGTATCGATCACCTTGGGCTGACCCAACTGCGCCAGAAGTTTGCGGGGGGAAAACTCGGAGATATTGACCGTCAGGTCGGCGCGGGGATTGTCGGCCGGTGATGCCACAGTGCCTTTCAGTGTCAACGCCAGATCAGACAGGGCCTTGACGTCCAGATTCAGTGGAATGGTGGCCTTGCCCGGATCCTGACCGATCGGACCGACTGTGCCGCTTACCGTAACCGGTTTGTCGTCCATGCGGGCGGACAACGTCAACCCGATGGGTCGATCAAAGGAGAGATCCGCGAGCACCAGATCGAGTTGGTCGATGGTCTTACGCGTGTCGGAGGCTTTGTCGATCCAGGCAATCGAGCCATTGGTGACGGAAAAATCACCGACCGTCAGTGAGCGGATCGGCAGGCCTTCGAGGGGTTTTTCCGAAGTGGGTTTCTGAGCGGTTTCCGGTGGCGATTTTCCGGTATTCTCAGTGGTAAACTCCCAATTACCGCGGCCTTGCTTGCTTTTAATCAGCACAATTTGCGGTTCTTTAATAACGAAGCGCTTGACTTGAACATCACGCGAGAGAAGCGGCAACAGTTTGACCCGTACCTCGAAGGATTTGATGGATATGAAATCCGTTGCTTCGAAGCCCGGCGGATTACCCAAATGAAGATCGGAAAAAGAAACGCCGACAAAAGGGAAGAAAGAAAGATTGACGTCTCCACCGACCTTAAAAGATCGACCGGTCATTTCCTTCATTTTGTTTTCGAGCAAAGGTTTGTACTTTTCAGCGTCGACAAAGAAAGGCAAAACGAGAAGGATCAGGATGATCAGGGTCACCACCCCGCTCACTGCAATCAGGGTCCATTTCACTGCGTTTTTCATGCCACACTCCTTCTAGTAGGGGTCAAATCCACCGTCTGGCGCCGATCAATTTTTACCGGCTGCCTTCCGGGAAGAACCTTTTTTTTCAGCTGCGATGCCGGCGGACACCTCTTCGGTGAATGCCCGGGTGATGGTCTGGATGACCGGATGCCCGACCGAGGCGAGCTGCAGGCGGTCGATCGATCCAATCGGCAGGATGTCGATCGTCGTGCCGGTGATAAACGCGGCCTCTATCCGGTTCAGATCATCCTTGTGCAACATCTTTTCCTGGACGTCGATTGCCAGCACCCGGCAAAGGGCCATGACATGCTGGCGGGTAACCCCCAGAAGGACGGCGTCGGAAGGCGGTGTGCAGAGCTGATGGTCGATTAAAAAGAACAGGTTTGACCGTGTGCCTTCGGATATAAATCCTTTGTCGTCCACCAGTAAGGCTTCATATGCGCCGGTGGCTTCTCGGACAGCCCTGACGCGCTCGCGGTAGGAGGTCTTGACGGCTTTAATCTGCGGGTTTCGACGTTCACCGTCGTAAAGAATGATATGGACACCCCGTCGATACGCTCCATCATCCGGGAAATCCTGCCGGACGAAATAGGTCAGAAAAATCGACCCGTCTTTTTCCGGATACCACACCAGTTTAACGTTGATGTCGGCGCAGCCGTTTTTTTCCACCAGCTCGTTGATTTCAGCCCGCACCTGCCTGGCCGGTTTTTCAATGTCGGCTCCCAGCAGTGCCGCCGATCTGCGCATGCGGGCCAGATGATCTTCGAAAAACAGTGGAACGCCCTCAATCAGCTTGATGACCTCGTACACGCTGTTGCCGTCGATACGATCGAAGATGGCCGGCTCACAAGAAGGATGCAGTTCACCATTTACGAAAAGATAGTCGAGAACGGCGTCACATTTCAATTAACGGTACCTTCATTGTGGACTCATTATGGTTGAATTCGTCCAGTTTTTTTCGACAGTCGAATTCGTTTAAGGAATTACTCAATCCGACTGTATTTTATATCCATTTTTAAAAAAGTCAAAAAGATGAAAAGATTCGGGGTGGATTTTCGGGGGAATCGGCGGCCGACGGATTTTTTATTTATGGGCCTTGCGTCGAAAGGCGACTGCAAAACCCTTTTCAGTGGATCGAACAATCCGGCCGGGAACTCTAATTGGTCTTTTGGTTTCCGTCAGGGAAAAAGAGAGTCGAATTTTTTCACCGACGCTCGGGGGAGTGGGGGTTTCGATAAACACACCGACCTTACTGATGTCGCGGATGAAATCCTGGCTCAGGAGATTATTGACTTCATAATCGACCAAAATCGTTCGATTGCGCCGGTGATCGGCGCGACCGCTCTTGTAATTACGACAATCCAGTTGGTCCAGCAACTCGAGCTGTTGGGAGATGGTCATGTCACAGATCAAGTCGATCAGGCGGGCCGTTATTCTGGTTTCGTCAGAAATGGGGTTTCTGCCAATCGGCATCCGTTCACATCCTTTCCGGTTGCGCAGCAGCGAAGGTGAAATGAGGTGCGCCTGACGCTTGAACGCGCTCACAAACGTCGACAGCGAACTATCGAGGGCTCGGAGTGTTGCACCATAAAGCAGTGCGGCCAAGCGTTTAATTGCACGGTGGCGGCGAATTCAAAAGCTCGATGATGCGGAGAGCCTGTTTCTCCTCGGCCAATTGCAGCGCGGTTTTCCCGTTGCCATCCCCGAGCTTGAGGTCGGGACAGGCGGCCAGCAGTGAACGAACGACGTCTTCGTGGCCGCATCTAACGGCCAGCATGAGAGTTGTGTTGCCTTCCTTGTCGACCACGTTGACATCGGATCGGCTTTTTATCAATTGACGGGCAATCCGGTCGTGGCCGTCAATGGCTGCAAACATGAGCGCGGTTCGGCCCATATAGTCTTTCATAGAGACATCGGCACCCGCTTGCAGGAGATCCTGCACAATGTCGTAATGGCCATTACCCGCAGCAAACATCAGTGCCGTCGAACCGTTCCTGCTGACCGCGTTCACCTCGGATTTTTGCCGCAGTAAAATGCGAACGATGTCTTTGTGGCCGAACTGGGCAGCCAGCATCAATGCCTCCCATCCGGCGTCTCCTCTGGTGTTGGCATCGGCTCCGTGGGCGATCAGCAGCTGAACGATCTCCGTATGACCATTCATGGACGCTTGCATCAGGGCCGTCCAGCCGGATGAATTCCGACCGTCGGGATCGGCACCCGAGTCGAGCATTTGCAGAACGTCATCCAGCAGGCCCATTTCGGCGGCGGTGACCAGAGACTCAGACGGGTCGGCTGTCCTTCCGATGCCGAACGGCGCCAACGCAAACCATAGCAGCACATAAATGATCAAAAATTTAGGCTTTCGGGAGTGAACGTTTATCATGCTCTTCTCCATTCAATTATTTATTATCATAGCAGATCTACCTGCCAATCTCAAATTTTTCTACAGAATTGGCGGCCTCCAATCGTCGATGGCTAAATGTTCTTGCCGTACTCGAATTCTGCTGCTAAGTATGAAAAAACACCTCATCTCAATCCATACAATCTTATATTTTTAACGATTCGGAGTCCTTTCAAATGGAAGAAACGATCCGCCTGACCGAAGACCTGATTCGGTTCAAATCCACTCATAGCAATCCGTCTGAAATTCAGCGTTGCGCCGATTACATCGAAGATTTTTTCAGTACCCACGCCATCGATTACCAGCGGTTGAACTTTCAGAACTACCCCTCCCTTCTGACCGTGCCGCGAAGCGGACAGTTTGCCGTGATCCTGATGTCCCATATCGACGTGGTGGAGGGCGCAGACACGTTGTTCGAGCCCCGGCGGCAGGACGGCAAGCTCTTCGGTCGTGGCAGTATCGATGACAAGTATGCGGCCGCCCTCTCGCTGGTGCTCCTCAAGGAACACTTGCAGCGGTGCCGCAACCGGGGCGGTGGTCAGCAGGACCTGCCTTTCGGCATTCTGATCACAACCGACGAGGAAATCGGTGGGGTCAACGGCGCCAAGAAAGTCCTTCCATTGGTAAAAGCCGATTTTTGCATCGCCCTGGACGGCGGCAGTGTCGACAAAATCGTCGTCAAAGAAAAGGGGATCCTGCGTCTCAAACTGATCACCGAGGGCAAATCCGCCCATGGCGCCCGGCCCTGGCTCGGTGAGAACGCCATCGAGAAGCTGATCGAAGACTATCATATTGTTCGAACTTTTTTTAAAGATACCTTGCCGGACCATTGGCACCGGACCATCAATTTCAGCCGGATCAAGGCGGGGGCATCGGTCAACCAGGTTCCGGACAGTGCCGAGGCACTGTTCGACATCCGCTATACCGAAAACGACAACGTAGATGCACTGGTCGAGGCCATACAGGGTAAGATCGGCGGCCGTCTGGTAATCGAGGAAAAGGAACCGCTTTTCATGGGAGGTGAATCTCCTTACCTGGACGAACTACTGAAATTCGCTGAGGGGACCGGAACCGGTTTCGAACATGGTGCCAGTGACGCCCGCCACCTGAGCCAGTTCGGTATCAAAGGGATCGTCTGGGGCGCGGACGGCGATATGAGCCAGCATACGGCCGAGGAGCACGTCAACATTGCCAGTGTTTTCAAGCTTTACGAAGTCCTCGATAAATATCTGGGCAACCTGGCAGCCGTGCGGGCGGATTGATCCTGCCGATCAGCGGTTGCGCCGTGCTAATTTTGAAATGAACGGCTGACTCTTATAATCGTCATTAAAATAAATTCAGATAGTTAAAATATTGTGCGCGGATAAAATTTAAGTTTAATAATGATTCTAATAAATTTGGTCAAAAAAAATCAGTTTTTGAACCATTATTCTTTAGCCGCCATGGGCTGATCTCGTCGAATTTTATTTCTTCCATTTCTATTTTGTTCTTTTTAACGTCATAGACTTTATCTATGACATTATTGAAGTCCGCATCAACGAATAACCGGTCTGCACAACCGTCAAAATCATCATCCGTGACGATAACAAGCGGGTACCATGACCAAGCACCGGTTTCATTCAGTAATTTAAATTCGATCAAATCAATCTTTGATTTGTTACTATTGTCATGGTGAGTTTTGGTTTGGCTATCCCGGTCATATCCGAAAAAAACTGAGGGTTTGTGCCCGTAAGGTGTTGGAACAAGAGAGTATCCTTGTAATACGATGCTTTTTTGAGAAACATAATCTTTGGGCAAATTAAGATAAGGGGCCTCCCCTTGGATAACAATTTGACGGCAATTGCTACTTAATGTAAGGACTACCAGGAGAAAAAGAGTTTTAACCTGATTTGAAAACAGCTTTCTCAATAGATGGCGTTTCTTTCTGATTCGATGAATAGGGGAAGAATTTTTTGTTTCATAGCACAGGATTGAACTACTTGATTCAACTTTAACTTAAAGGAGGGGGAAATGAAATGCTTGAATAAGTGTCTAAATATTATTTTATTGTTATTTATAGGAGGGTTACTCATAATTTCATTTTACGGATGTGGTGAAAAAAAGGAAGAAGAAAAAATAAGTGTTCCGGCAAAGGAGGAACCTGCAAAGAAAGAAGAGGTTGCAAAACAGGAAGTTTCGATAAAAACTGGTGGAACACTCGTTTTCGGACGCGGGGGAGACAGCGTTGGACTGGATCCGGCCTACGAGACCGACGGAAACTCGTTCATGATCTGTGACAATATCTACGAAGCGCTCGTATTCTACAAGGACGAATCCACCGCACTGGAGCCGGGCCTGGCCGAGTCCTGGGATATTTCACCGGACGGGCTGACCTACACCTTCCATCTTCGCAAGGGTGTCAAGTTCCACGACGGAACGCCCTTCAATGCCGATGCCGTCGTGTTTTCCATCGGGCGCATGATGAAAGACCGCAATGTAAAATTCTTCGGTAACCCCCTCGAAGTCCCGGCCCAGGAGAGACCACCGGAGTATTGGGTGTCCATGGAAATGGATGACACCATCGGCGCCATCGAGGCGGTGGATGAATACACCGTCGTCTTCAAGCTCAAACGGGTAGAAGCGCCGTTTCTGGCCAACTTGGGAATGGATTTTGCCGATATCATCAGCCCTGCGGCATTCATGGCAAATCCCAAAGAGTTCATTCGAAATCCTGTCGGCACCGGCCCTTTTAAGTTTGTAAAATGGGTCAAGGACGATCGGATTATTCTGGAGAAAAATCCGGACTACTGGGACAAATCCGGCGGGCCTTACCTGGACCAGCTCATCTTCAGGTCAATCCCGGAAAACTCGGTCCGTTTTCTGGAACTCAAAACCGGCAATATTCACATCTGCCAGTTCCCCAACCCGGCCGATATTGCCCTGGCAGAAAAAGACAGCAACCTTATTCTTCCGACCCAGCCGGGAATGAACATCGGCTACCTGTCATTCAATCACACCAAGGAGCCTTGGAAGAGCAACGTTGACATGCGCAGGGCCATTGCCCACGCGATAAACAGCAAGGCTATTGTCGACAACATCTACCAGGGGATGGGGCAGGTTGCCAAGAATCCGATCCCGCCCACCATGTGGGGATACAACGACAAGGTTCCGGGCTTTGCATATGACCCTGAGAAGGCCAAGGAACTATTGAAAAAGGCCGGTTTTCCCGACGGTAACGGATTGGGCGAAATTACCCTGTGGTCGATGCCGGTTCCCCGGCCCTACAACCCCGATGGCCTGAAGATCGGCGAAGCCATGGCGGCAGACCTGGCCAAGGTTGGGATCACGGCCAAGGTGGTCACCTTCGAGTGGGGAACCTACCTGAAACGTCAGCGGGAACAGCCGGCGGACATGGATCTATTTCAGCTCGGCTGGACCGGTGACAACGGCGATCCGGACAACTTTCTGGCCGTGCTTTTCGACGGCCTGGCCTCATCCGCCATCCGGACCCAGTGGCACAACGAAAAATATCACGAACTCATGGTCAAGGGGCGCCAAACCATCGATCAAAACGAAAGGGCTAAAATCTACGAAGAGGCCCAGCAGTTGATTTATGACGAGGTGCCCGTCATTTCGGTGGCCCATTCGACGGTTATCTGGCCGGCGCTCAAAAATGTAAAAGACTTCAAACTGCATCCCACCAGCTCGGTGCGAATGAAAAACGTCTGGTTGGAGTAACCCGCCTACTCTATATCTCTTTGAATTAGGTGGGTAAACGGTCAAATTGAAATAAGAAACTGGTCAAGGGAAGGGCAGAGCCCTTAGAATGGTTCTGCCCTTCCGTTTGCCGTGCGCGAAGCCTGTACATGCACTATCTACTGGATGGGCACTGTCTGAAAGGTAAAATCGATTGTCATGCTGGCATACGTGATTCGAAGATTATTGATCCTGATCCCCACGCTGCTGGGGGTTTCCGTCATCGTCTTTCTCATGTTGCACATGACGCCCGGCGACCCGGCAGAACTGCTGTTGGGTGAACGCGCCACGGTTGAGTCCTTGGCGCAGATGCGAGAACACCTCGGACTCAACGAACCTCTTTATGTGCAGTACGGCCTCTTTCTCAAGCGGTTGTTGAAGGGCGACTTGGGGGAGACCATCTGGACTCGCCAGAAGGTCTGGACCGAGGTGCGACAACGGTTCCCAGCCACCATTGAGCTGTCCATCGTAGCGCTGTGCATCAGCTGCTTCTTTGGTGTCCTTTTAGGGATCATTTCGGCCACCAGGCAATATTCTATTTTTGATTATGTCAGCATGCTCGGGGCGCTGGCAGGGGTCAGTATGCCGATCTTCTGGCTGGGGCTGGTGTTCATGCTGATTTTCTCCGTCAACCTCGGCTGGCTGCCGCTCTCGGGTCGCTTGAGTATCGGGATCGATTTGGAAGTGATCACCAATTTTTATATTCTGGACGCCATCCTGACCCGCAACTGGGCGGCCTTAAGGGATGCCGTGTGGCACATCATCATGCCGGCGGTGACCCTGAGCACCATTCCCACGGCCATCGTGGCGCGGATGACCCGTTCGGCCATGCTGGATGTCTTGCGTCAGGATTATATCAAGACGGCCAAAGCCAAAGGCCTCTCGAACCTTACCGTCATCTTAAAACATGCCCTGCGCAATGCCCTCATCCCGGTTGTCACCACCATCGGCCTGCAGTTTGGCGTTCTATTGGGCGGTGCCATTCTGACCGAGACCATATTTGCCTGGCCCGGTGTGGGCAAATGGATGTACGATGCGGTCATGCAAAGAGACTACATGGTCATCCAAGGCGGCACGCTTTTTATTGCCGGCCTCTTTGTTCTCATCAACCTGTGTGTCGACGTTCTGTATGCGGTCATTAACCCGAGAATGAGTATGCAGTGATAAAATCGCCTTGGGGCGATTTTATGAAACGCGGCTTTGCCGTTCTAAAAACGCTGAGTGCAAGCTGGCTGCTTTCTGCTTGCTGCAACGGGACAACTCAAAGATTCATGTCGACTCCATGATGACGACCGCACGCGACAACAATAAAGATCCGCATCTCCGCCACCCGATGGTGGAACAACTGAGCCAGCTGTGGCGCAACAAGACCGCCATAGCCGGTCTGGTGGTCATTACCGTTTTTGTTCTGACCGCCATTTTCGCGCCCTTTCTCAGCCCCCATAACCCGCTGGAGACAGAGCTGTATGATCAACTAAAGCCCCCCCTGTGGCATGAAAAAGGGACCACAAAATACATTCTGGGTACCGACGAACTGGGACGGGACACCCTGTCACGGATCATTTACGGTGCGCGGGTTTCTCTGCTGGTGGCGATTGTCAGCGTCGGCCTGGCCTTCTTCTGCGGTACCCTGCTCGGCTCGTTTTCGGGCTACTACAAAGGGAAGATCGACAGCATTATTATGCGCCTCATGGACATGCTGCTGGCCTTTCCTTACCTGCTGCTGGCGATCGTTGTCGTTGCTTACCTCGGTCCCAGCCTTCAGAATGCCATGATGGCCATCGGAATTACCTACGTGCCCCGGTTTGCCCGCATCGTGCGGGGCAGCGTGCTGGAAGAGTGCGGAAAGGATTACGTCATGGCAGCCCGTGCCATCGGCGCCGGAAACCTGCGTATTATTTTTCTGGCCATTTTGCCCAACTGTATGGGACCTCTCATCGTGCAGACGACACTCAGCATGGCCTCGGCCATCCTGGATGCGGCGGCACTGAGTTTTCTGGGGTTGGGTGCCCAGCCGCCGACCCCCGAGTGGGGGGCCATGATTGCCAGAAGCCGTGGCTTGATTCTGCGTGCCCCCTGGGTGATGACCTTTCCCGGTATCGCCATCCTGATGGCCGTCCTCGGTTTCAACCTGCTGGGCGATGGTCTCCGCGATGCACTGGACCCGCGTTTGAGAGATTGATGATCAAGCATGCTTTTAGATATCCAAAACCTGAAAACCCATTTCTTCGTCCGCGGTCAGGTGGCCAGGGCGGTTGATGATGTCAGTTTCTCGGTTCGTTCCGGTCAAACCCTCGGGCTTGTGGGTGAGTCCGGATGCGGTAAGAGCGTGACCGCTCATTCCATTATCCAACTCATACCGGAGCCGCCCGGCAAGATCGTCGGAGGGAAGATTTTCTTCGACGGCACCGATCTTCTGGAACTCAGCGAGAGGCAGATGCGTCGCATTCGCGGCAACCTGATTTCCATGATTTTTCAGGAGCCGATGACCTCACTGAATCCGGTGTTCACGGTGGGCGAACAGGTCGGCGAGGTCATCCGCCTGCACCAGCACTTCTCCCGCAAAGAGACGCGTCGGCGGGTCGTGGAGATATTCCAGTTGGTCGGCATTCCGGCACCGCAAAAGCGGCTGTCCGACTATCCGCACCAGATGAGCGGCGGCATGCGCCAACGGGTGATGATTGCAATGGCGCTGGCCTGCAATCCCAAACTGATGATTGCCGACGAGCCGACCACCGCGCTCGACGTCACCATCCAAGCCCAGATCCTGGACTTGATGAACAAGCTCAAAGACGAAACCGGTGCCGCGATCCTCTTCATCACCCACGATCTGGGCGTAATTGCCGAAATGGCCCAGCATGTGGCGGTGATGTATGCCGGCAAAATGATGGAGTACGCTGATGTGGATACGCTTTTCGCCGATCCCAAACATCCCTACACCGTGGGTTTGATGCAATCGATACCGGTTCTTGGCCGTAATACCCAAGACGGTCGTCTGAGCACCATAAAGGGGGTCGTTCCCTCGCTGTTCAGCCTGCCCAGCGGCTGTCTGTTCAGCGACCGTTGCCCGGATGTCTTCGACGATTGCCGCCGCATCGAACCCGACATGTACGGCGTCGGTGACAACCACACCGCACGATGTTTGAAATATGTCTGAAAACAGCCAGTACGACTACCTGGTAGAAGCCAGAAATCTCGTAAAATACTATCCCATCCGTGGCGGGGTGTTCCTGAAAGAGGTGGCGGCGGTGAAGGCCGTCGACGACGTGAGCCTGACCATCCGTTCCGGTGAAACCATGGGGCTGGTCGGTGAATCCGGCTGCGGCAAAACCACTTTTGGTCGCGCCATCCTGCGACTGGAGGAACCGACAGCCGGAGAAGTGATCTTCAAGGGTCGAAACTTACTGGCCTGCGATGCGAAAGAAATGCGCGGTCTGCGCAAACAGATGCAGATCATTTTTCAGGACCCTTTTTCCTCCCTGAACCCCCGCAAAACGATCGCCCAGATCATTGGCGAACCATTGTTGGTTCACGGTATGAAAAATAGAAAACAAAGGGAGGAGCGGGTGCTCTACCTGCTGGACGTCGTCGGGTTGCGGCCGGAGCAGATGCGACGCTATCCGCACATGTTTTCAGGCGGCCAACGGCAGCGGATCGGTGTTGCCAGGGCCCTGGCGTTGAATCCCGAGTTGATCGTCTGTGATGAGGCGGTCTCGGCCCTGGACGTGTCGATCCAGGCCCAGGTGCTCAATCTGCTCAAGGACCTGCAGCAGGAGTTCGGCCTGACATACCTTTTTATCTCACACGATCTGCACGTGGTTGAGCACATCAGCGACCGTGTGGCGGTGATGTACCTGGGAAAGATCGTCGAGCTGGCCCCCAGCAAGGACCTCTATAAGAGGCCCCTGCATCCTTACTCACAGGCGCTGCTTTCCGCCTCCCCTATGCCGGATCCGAAGCGCAAGCACAAGCGCATCATTCTCAAGGGTGATGTCCCCAGTCCGATCGATCCGCCTTCGGGCTGTCGATTTCACACCCGCTGCATCTACATGCGTGATCTTTGCAGCCGGAAGGAACCGGCTCTGCGTGAAATCGAATCCCGCCATATGGCCGCCTGCCATTTTGCCGGTGAGGTGGGGGTTTGATTCCAACCTCCACCATCCCGCATAATTCAGCGCGCATGAACACATTTCAGCATTTAAAGACGGGACTATGGTCGTGTCATTTTTTAAAGTGTCGCGACTGCCTTGAGCGATGAAATTGAATGCACAACAGGTTCCCGGTTCAACGTTCAGCACTGCCACTGGCTGCCGCCTCCAGTTTGATCGAAGAGGAAACTTTTAAGTTTCGGTTAAAAATTCCAAATCGCAAATAACAAATAACAAACAAATTACAATGACCGAAATTCGAAATTCCAAATTATTGGTTTTTGATCTTATTTGATATTTGGATATTGTAATTTGGAATTTATTTGTATTTTGGTGCTTGTTTTTTGGTATTTGGCATTATTTTAAGCTGGCGGGCAAGTCCTGAAATCTGAAACCTAAACCAACACTGCCGATGGTCATTGTTATGTTCCCACGCTTGAAATATCGAGCAGCGGGCGACAATGGATAAGACAATTTAAGTGTGACTAGACAATAGTTCGGGCTTAGAGCCCGTTGGCGGCGAGTTTCAGCTGTCTTTCGCAACCGTTCATCCGGGCGGAGGTGCCCGCCAGATTTTCGCACTAAATGGCTATAGGTTCATCAGCAACTGGTTGGCTTCCGAGTGTTTCATCTCCGAAGTCAATTCTTCCACGGCCAGGATGATGGATTTCAGGGTCTCGGTTTCGGCAATCGGCAACCGGTTAACACCGTGCAGTTCCAAAGCATCGATGATATACCGGATCGTCCAACGATGAATATCACGCGAGGGCTGAAATGCCGGGTCACGGCTCCCATCGGCTTTTGTCAGAGAGACCAGGCCGGTTTTGACCAGTTCGTTCAGGATATGTTGCACCAGGAGCACCGGGATTTCGAGCTGCTGGGAGAATTGTCCGGCACTCAGTGGCTCCTTACCTTCGGAAAACCGTGTCACCATTCGGTGCAGAATTTGTAGGGTCAACACCTTTTTGAAACGGGGGCTGATGCCGGTGTATTCGGGTTCGAGTTCGTACAGGTCTACATTTTGGTGGGCATACGCATATTCCGCACCGATCAAAAGGACAATCCAACCGACATTCATCCACAGCAGGAGCAGCGGCAGTGCGGCCAGGCTGCCGTAAATAGGGTTGTACCGGGTGACGCCTACCTGAAAATCGATGAGTGCCCATTGGACCACCAGGTAAGTCGTGCCGGCCAGTACTCCGGCCAGAATGCCTGAGATCGGTTTGACCCGGGTGTTCGGAATCAGTAGGTAGACCAGCGAGAAAACCGTCCAGATAAGCAAGTAGGGTAAAAGCTGAAGCAGGTCTATAATTTTGGGGCTGACCTTGGCGAGAAAGGTCAATTTGGCAGAGAGATCATCGAGCTGACTGGTCACGAATGCGGGAATGCTACTGTAAATCAACAGAAACAGGGGCGCCAGGATCAGAAAAGACAAATAGTTGCTGATTCTCGTTTTCCATGAACGCGATTTTTCGACCTGCCAGATATCGTTGAAGGATTGTTCCAGGTGGTTCAGCAACTTCATGGCCGACCACAACAGCATGGCGACGCTGACACCGGCGATGACGCCACCGCGTGTATCGTCCAGCAGACTATGAGCGTAAGTCAGAATTTGAGTGAGGACCTCTTCTTGGACCGGCAGCTTGGCCAATACATTCGCTTCGAAGCGTTGTTTCAGCCCAAACCATGTGGCGATTCCCAACGCCAGAGCCACCACCGGTCCGATGGAGAACAAAGAGTAGAAGGTCAAGGCCGTGGCCCGCAAAAGGCATTTGTCTTTAACGGATTCGCGGGCAGTGAGGGTTAAAATGCGCAGATGGCGGAGAAAGAACCCTTTTAGAGGCGGAAGATCACGCGAACGGATCCGCCAAATGCCGGTACTGAGGTAATTGATGAGGCTGTTTTCCATCATTGGGCAGTATAGAATCTTTTAGATGATCATTTAAAGTAAAAATTCACTTGATTTGATTATGGCGCCTCTCTTTGATACAACAAGTTAAACCATTTTTACAATGGAGTCGACCATGTCCAATCCAACTTCTGCTGACTACGGCTGGATAGAGGGTACCGGAATCTCTCTACTCGAGAAAATCAGGCAGGATCTCAAAGCAGCCCTGCGCAACAAGGACCATGGCGTGCGGGATACCCTCCGGCAGATCATGTCCGAGTTTCCGAACCTGACGGTGCCCATCCAGCTTGAGAGCGGAAAGAAGACAACGCGTCTGAAAAAGCCTGAAGAGATCACCGACGAGGATATACTCGACATCATCCGGAAACTCGTCAAGAGCGAGAAGATCGTACTGGAGGCCAGAAAGGAAACGTCTTCCGACTACCTCCAGACCCTGGAGCGCTACTTGCCGCGCATGGCCACCCGGGAGGAGATCGCCGCCTGGATCAGGGCCAACATTGACCTGTCGGACTTTAAGAGCCCCATGCAGGCCATGGGTCCGGTCATGAAGCACTTCGGCAAACTGGCCGACGGCAGCCTCGTCAAACAGATCCTGCAGGAAATCGACCGCGGATAGAGGGTCGCCCGGAACAACAGACATTCCATCGCATATTATAGATGTTGTTATAAATATGTTTCGATTGGAGGGTGTGCGCGACATTACAAAATCCCCCCTGGCCCCCCTTTCCAAAGGAAGGAAGCTTGCACTCCGGCGTCCTCAATTATCGCAAGATTTGTGTTTAAACCACTCCAAGCGTTTACCAATCCCCCCTTTAACAACAAAGGGGGACAGGGGGATTTTAATAAAGCACCAATCGGAATAAACTTCTGACATTCACTATAACCAGGAGCAGCAGATGCAGTCGATGGCTCCTCCACAGCAATATGCCGAACGGGACAATTTCCGGCGAGTCGTCAACGCAGCCGTCCTGCTGGTTTTTCTACTCTGTACCCTCTGGACTGTCGCGGGTTGCGCTCGGCCGGCCGCCCCTCCCGACCGGCTTGACGCCGGGCGGCGCAACGAGGCGAGCGAGCTCTTTCCCTATGCTGCGTCGGACCGGTTTTACAACGACCTCTTCACGCGCCGCGACGGTGGTTGGACCGGCGGCGACGGCACCCGGTCAGTGGCCCTGCCGGACGGCCGCATTTTGTGGTTGTTCGGGGATACCTTTCTCGGGACGGTCCGGACGGACCGTAGCCGCCCACACGCGGCCCCGATGGTTCGGAACACCTTTGTGGTCCAAAGCGGTGACACCCTTGTGACGTTGCACGGCGGCACGGGGTTTTCTCCCCAGGCTCTGGTCACGCCTTTAGAGAAGGGTTCGTGGTACTGGCCCTCGGACGGCCTGGTCGAGGGAAACCGGCTGCGCGTCTTTTTGCCCCGGTTCACCGCCACCGGACCGGGGATGTGGGACTGGCGTTGGAACGGCACCGACATCGGGACCTTTTCACTGCCGGAGTTGCGATTAGAGAAGATCACGGCTGCAGTAGCGGTCAACCGGGTGATCTACGGCGCGGCTCTCTTGAAAGATGCCGATACGACTTTCATTTACGGCGTCGAAGATTTGCAGAGTGCCAAACATGTGCACATTGCCAAGGCAGGTTCCGGGCGCCTCGATGGTGCCTGGGAGTACTGGAACGGAGAAGGATGGACCGTCGACCCGCTGGCGTCAAAACGACTGTTTTCAGGTGCGGCGCTACAGTTCAGCGTCATAAAGACTGGCGACCGCTATGTGCTGATCACTTCCGACAACCGGAACCCCTTCGACAGTGCCATCGTCGCCTACGTTTCACCGTCGCCGACCGGTCCCTGGTCCCTTAGGTCACTCCTCTACCGCCCGCCGGAAGCAAAAGGCGACATCGTGGCTTATAATGCTTTGGCGCATCCACACCTGTCGCCGCGAGACCGCTTGCTGCTCTCTTACAACCTGAATCACATCCGCGATCCCAAGGCCGTTTATCAAAATGCAGACGATTACCGGCCGAGGTTTATCCTGGTCGACCTCAAAGCGGTGCGGTATGAGCCTTGAGCAAGGGTGCCGTTTCAGATAAGATCGTCCCTGTAAAGCGTCAATAATCGTTGAGACTGTCGATGAGTTTCCTCAAGGCACCGAAATCATCCTGCTTGAAGTCAATCACCAGTCGCTGGAGGTGGGCAATTTCCGGTTCATCTCTCTCTTCGGGGAGGGCTTTTGAGAGCACCATTTTTCCGCCGGGTTTTAAAATACCGGCGAATTGATGGCGCAAGTCTTTGACGATCCGTGGTTCAATGGGTGAATTCAGGCGAATCACGAGACGGCCGTTGACATATCGCAGGCTGTGATAGCGGCGATAGAAATGGTTGATTCGCTCGACGGCCTTTGAGACCGAATCGACCCGTTCAATGAGGTTGAAGTCGGATGCGCTGATAAGGCGGCGCTTCAGCAATTCCCTTTCGAAGAACTCCAGGCACTGGGACCAGTATCTTCCTCCCGGTTCATCGATCAGGATGAGCGGCAGGGAGTAGCGTTTGCCGGTTTGCACCAGCGTAAGGCTTTCCATAGCCTCATCCAGGGTTCCGAAGCCGCCCGGAAAAAGGGCGACGGCATGGGCTTCCTTCAAGAAGGCCACCTTGCGGTTGAAAAAGTATTTGTACATGATGTGGCGGGGATTGCCGTCGATGACAGGATTGGGTTTCTGTTCGAAAGGCAGACGAATGTTGATACCGAATGAAAATTCAGGTCCCGCCCCTTCGTTAACCGCCTGCATGATCCCGGGGCCGCCGCCCGTTATGACCATGTAATCCGCCGCAACCAGTTCGCGGCCCAGTTCCCGGGCCATCGCGTACAGGGGTTCCTCGGGTTTTATCCGTGCCGATCCGAACACGGTCACCTTTTTTTTATTGCGATACGGTCCGAAAACCTTGGTTGTGAACCGCATCTCTTTCAGGGACGTGTTCATTAATTTCAAATCGGCTTTGCGGTCGTCTTCCTGGCCGGCTTTGAGCGACGCCAGGATCATTTCACGGATAATGTCTCGATGCTGAATCCCACCGGCGATATCCATCAGGCGCTCGATGACGTCATCGACGGGGCCGTTGGTGGGGGTAAAGTGAAGCTCCTTCATGCTATTCCCTCTCGTGTTGACAGGTGAATGGTGTTATCGGAAACAAAATCACTAACGGGTAAAAATATGGATATTCTTGCGCTGTTTGAGGTTGCGACTGATGTGCCCATTTTTGGCCATAAAAACGAAATTAATATTATACCATTGTGAGCTACGCATTAGCAACGCTTCGCATTTGTCCATTGCTGTCATATGGTTGACCGGTTCTGTCTTTAGGACGAAATGACACGCGAATATTCGAACGAATTCAACCTGCGAAAATAAAAAACACTTGTCTGGATAGATGGGACCGGATAAATTCAGATAAATATGAAAAAACACCACGTGAGGAAGGACA
>Ga0316198_10000694_pt1 | contig 18343 bp, 16 predicted proteins | sample OudBieAanoxic_MG_FD_204935 | JGI IMG/M metagenome (GOLD analysis project Ga0316198, IMG submission 204935) | Coastal sediment microbial communities from Oude Bieten Haven, Netherlands - site A anoxic | ecosystem: Environmental > Aquatic > Marine > Coastal > Sediment | place: Netherlands...
CGATCATGAAGAAGCTCGCGACCATCGTTTTTGTAGTGCTGTGCGTGTGTACGCTTGCGATACCGGCATTGGCTGGTTATCCAGAAAAACCGATCACCTACCAAATTCCCTTTGGCCCGGGCGGACAATCAGACCTGGAGGCCCGCCGCCAGCAACCCCTACTGGAAAAAGCCCTCGGGGTTAAAGTCATTGTTCAGTATAAACCGGGCGGCGGCGGCTCCATTGGATGGGCCAACCTGATCAGTCAAAAGCCTGACGGTTACTTCATCAGCGGTATCAATATTCCCCATATCGTGCTGCAACCCCTTGCTCGAGGCAATGCGGGATACGAAACCGACCAGCTTAAACCCATCGCGCTGTTCCAAGCGACGCCGATTGGATTGGCGGTGCTAAAAGACAGTCCTTTCAAAAACCTCAAAGATCTGGTGACGTATGCCAAAGAGAATCCGGATGCGATTGTTTGCGGCGGATCCGGCACCTGGTCGGGCCATCATATCGCCCATCTTCAATTCAGCAAGGCAGCAGGCATCAAGATGACTTACATTCCCAGCAAAGGCGCCGCTAAGAGTGTGGCAGCCTTTCTTGGCGGGCATGTGATGGCACTATGGGGCAATAGTAATGATCTGGTGCAGCACGCGGACAAGATCCGGGTGCTGGCTTTTGGTACCCGGGAACCCTTTCCCAACATGCCCGATGCGCCCACTTTTGAGAGCCTGGGCTATAAAATTTACGCCTCTATTGACCGTGGAGCCGGAGCGCCTCCCGAAACGCCGGATGAGGTCATTCAAGTTCTGGAGAAAGCCTTTTTGGGCATCGCTAATGATCCAAAGGTCAAAGAGCAAATGAAGAAGGATGGTTTTGTACCCATTGCGATGGGCGCAGCGGAATCCAAAGCTTACATCGCTGAAAAAGTGGTGGAGTGGGCACCGGTGGTCAAAGAATTCAAGAAATAACTTCAATTAATATGAGACGAGATCCCGGGGTCGTTTTTTCCCGGGATCGCATTGGAGTTGCGGATGTTCGATTTCGCTTTGACAGGCCTCTATCAGGTATTCATTCCCGGTAACTTCCTGGTACTATGCATCGGCGTTTTTATGGGAATCACCTTTGGGGCGCTGCCCGGGCTTACGGCCACCATGGGCTTGGCTTTGTTGGTCCCTTTCACGTTTACCATGTCCCCCTCCGCCGGTCTCATCATGCTGGCCGGGATCTATGTCGGGGCCATGTATGGTGACGCCATTCCAGCCATTTTAATTAACACGCCGGGTACTCCGGCTGCCATCGCAACTACTTTTGACGGCTTTCCTTTGGCACAAAAGGGAATGGCCCAGCATGGTCTGGTGGCAGCGGCTGTGGCCAGTTCATTCGGATCACTCGTGGCCAACGTCGTCCTTGCAGCGGCAGCCCCGCCCCTGGCTGAGATTTCACTTAAATTCGGTCCGCCGGAATATTTCTGGTTGGGTATTTTCGGTCTGACGATCATCTCCACCCTATCCAGCGGCAGCCTTATCAAGGGATTTCTTGCCGGATGCATCGGCATGATCCTTTCGGCAGTGGGTATGGCCGAACTTGGTGGCGATATACGCCTAACTTTCGGGTTTACTGAACTACAGGGCGGCATTGAGCTGATCGTAGCGCTCATCGGTTTCTTCTGTCTGCCCGAAATTCTTTCCAGCGTCATCGGTCAGCGCCGGGCGGCCTATGCTGAAAAGATGACCAAGCCCAGCTTGGATGTTATATGGCAGGTCATTACCGCCCTGTTCAGACGTCCGACGCTGATGTTCCGCTCTGCAACCATTGGTACAATAATCGGGTTTGCCCCCGGGGCAGGAGGGAATATCGCGAGTATGGTCTCCTACAACGAGGCCATTAGATGGGATAAGCACCCAGAGGAGTATGGCAAAGGCACGATCAAGGGTGTGGCCGCCAGCGAAGCGGCCAACAGTGCCATGGCGCCGGGTTCCCTAATCCCGCTGCTCACCCTGGGAATTCCCGGCTCCCCGCCGGCAGCGGTCATCCTGGGAGCGTTGATGCTCCATGGCATGCGACCAGGCGCCGAGCTGTTTACCGACTATGCTGACATCACCTTCGCCTTTATCATGGGACTTTTAGTGGCGGCCTTTCTGGTAACTATAATTGGAAGTTTCGGCAGTTTCGTTTTCAGCCGCATTATCAATATTCCTTCCCGTTACCTGGCCCCGGCCATCGTCTTTATGACCGTTTTAGGTTCCTACGCCATCCGCAACAACATGCTCGATGTCTGGATCATGTTCATTTTCGGCATCATCGGATATGTGAGCAATAAATTGAAATTCCATCCGGCCCCTATAGTACTGGGCCTCATTTTAGGGCCATTTGTTGAGGAAGGGCTGGTCCAATCCATCCTTGCAGGCAAGGCTGCTGGGGGGACCTTTCAGTATATGGTCTACCGGCCCATTAGCGGCGTGCTTATTTTTCTATGTATCATGTCCCTGCTGTGGCCTCTTTTCGCGGCATGGCGATCTAAACAAAAAGAAGCTAAAGTGACTGAATTGACAGGATCGAAAGCAGAAAGGGATGTGCGCGATGCCTGATATGAGTGCACCACAATCGACCAAGCAGCTTAACGCCGACCTGATAGTCGGTGCAATATCACTGGGGCTGGCAGCGCTGGTATTCTTCTCAACACGAGAGCTGAGCGAACTGGGCGGGGTCTTCGTGGATTATATTCTGGTGGCGTTGACAGCCCTGGCCGCGCTGACCATTATCAAGGGGTTTATCAAACCCGAGCGTATTGAATTTTTTGAGTCGGCAATAGAACGCAACAATGTTCTGGTCGGCATCGGTATACTTCTTCTTTACCTGATATTCTTGCCCATGATAGGTTTTTTACCTGCCAGCTACGCCTTCTATTTCTGTTTTAACATGTACCTGGCCGATGAACGTTTCACCACCAAAAACATCCTTTCCTCCGCAGCCCTAACTATTGTAGTGGTAACGGCCTTCTATTTCATTTTTCACAATTTCCTTGAAGTGCCGCTGCCGGAAGGAAAGTGGTTTGAGTAGTCGTTAATAATGGTGTTAAAAGACTGCTTTGAGCGGTTCACAAGCCATTCCTCCGGCTTTGCCGGAGGTCATTGAAAACCGGTAAGGGTCTCTCCAGACACTTTTTCTTGACTGCGAAAATGTGTATTTAAACGAAAGGTTCTACTATGTCACCCCTATTCGACGCCACTCAAATCAACGGTATGATGCTTTCCAATCGGTTTGTGCGTTCCGCGACCTGGGAGGGCATGGCCGAATCGGACGGCAGCTGCACGGATCGCCTGACGGCGTTGATGGAAAAATTGGCTGCCGGTGGGGTTGGTTTAGTTATCACTGGACACACGTATGTCGATCGTCGTGGACAGGCCGGACCCTGGCAGTTGGGCATCGACTGTGCCGATCGCGTTCCTCCTCTCCAAAAAATGACGACTGCCGTGCATGCGCAGAATGGAAAAATCGTGATGCAACTGGCGCATGCCGGCTTGATGGCCGATACGGATCAGACCGGAACAATTCCACTGGCACCCTCCATTGTCGACGGGTATTCCAAAATCCCTGCCCGGGAAATGACGCCGGATGATATCGGTGAAGTGGTCGATGCCTTCGGTACAGCGGCTGCGCGTGCGAAAGCGGCCGGGTTTGACGGTGTTCAGATCCACGCTGCTCACGGCTACTTATTGAGCCAGTTCTTGTCCCCTGTTTTTAACCACCGCTCTGATACTTATGGAGGAACGGTCGACAATAGAGCGCAGATCGTTCTGGAAGTGATTCGGGGTATCCGTCAAACAGTTGGTGACCGCTATCCGGTGTTGATAAAGATGAATACTGCAGATCACCTCGCCGGCGGACTCGAACTGCCGGATGCCGTGACAGCAGCGGTGCTATTTCAGGCGGCCGGCATCGATGCCATCGAGCTGAGCGGTGGCACAGGCGCATCAGGAAAGCTGCGCCCGGTCCGAACCGGAATCAAATCGAAAGAGCGGGAAGCATATTTCGAGGAAGCCGCTAGATCTTTCCGCCAGCAAGCTACCGTACCGCTGATCCTTGTCGGTGGGATACGATCCTATGAAACAGCCGCGCGCATCATCACCGAAAACACCGCCGACTATGTCTCCATGTCGCGTCCTTTTATCCGCGAACCCGATTTGATTAACCGCTGGCAATCCGGCGATCTCAAGCGGGCAACCTGTGTCTCCGACAACCGCTGTTTTATTCCGATAAGAAAAGGCTTGGGCGTCACTTGCGTTACGGACGCCAAACATACCTGACATACCCTTTCCTAACCTCCCAAGGCGACACAAAATCCCCCAAACCTATGCAATACTTTGTATATACAAATACATACATTTTGATTGAAAGAACCCTATTCCTCTGCTAAGATGGTTTTCAATAGATCAGAGGCGCCTTTTTGAAAACAATCCGACGGTCCCCCGATCCGCCCCTCCTGGTGAGCCAGAGTCGAGGGGTTTCGCTTTTAGTGGCGCCCATTTATTAATCGAGGGGTACCATCCCGGAACATTAGCGGGAAAGACGCAGTGACGAGATCATGTCCAGGCGATCTCCTCACAGTATCCGGATGGCATCGTTATTCAAGCTTGCCATCTAAATTCGGAGGTGGCTATGAAGTTCACCGAATCGCTGTTACCTATCACATCCAATCCGTTTCTTCTCATATTGCTGCTTCTGGCGGCCATGTATTTTGCCCGGAAACCATTTCATAGGGCGGTGCATGCATTTAGCCTGGTCTTGAATAATGCCCTGCGGCTTTTTGCGGCTTCCGTTCGCCAGGCCGAAAAGCGGCTTGTCGAACGCAATCGAGAGGTCCTCATGGCCGAGGGGCTCGAGAACGCTGAACGCCTTGTGGAACGTGAGTTTGATCGTATAAATGCCGCGGTGGTCCGGGATTTGAAAGGCTACCCTGCCCTGCATCGTCAGATGGCCGAAGTGGCTACCAAACTGGAGGAAGATCATTCCGCAAGCGTAGAAGTTCCGCCAAGTCTGCCAAACTGGGTCACAATCATCGAAGCCATCGCCAATATCAAGCATACCGGTGATTCGATGGTGTCAAATATGTTGGGCGAAATCGATAAGAATCTCAGAGCGCAGCATCAGTCGGCCATCGAAAGTTATCGATTATCGAGCGGTAAACGGCACGCCTTGCTCAACAGAATGATACCCCTGTGGCGAAAGGTACAAAAGAAACTGGACGAAGTGGGCCATTCTGTGACGGATCTGACCGAACGAGCCAAGGGCATCGACCACTATATGGATGAATACCAGGAGATCCGTGCGAAAACCGATAAGGCAGCCCGCAAACTCTCTTCATCCTCCATGACTCAGTTTTTCATATCCGGGTTGGTTCTGTTGATCGCCATCGGCGGAGCGATCATCAATTTCAACCTGATCGCACTGCCCATGTCAGAAATGGTTGGAGGAGGCAGCTTCATCGGCCCGTATAAGACCTCCGATGTTGCCGGGTTGGTGATCATCTTGATCGAACTCAGCATGGGACTTTTCCTCCTGGAATCGCTCCGCATTACCCGCATGTTTCCGGTCATAGGCGCCATGGACGACAAAATGAGAATGCGCATGATTTGGATAACCCTGACGCTGTTAACCGTGCTGGCCGGTGTAGAATCGGCCCTGGCCTTCATGCGGGATCGTATTGCAGCCGACATGGAAGCTCTGCGTCAAACCCTGGCCGGGGTTGAACAGACCCTCCGCGCCACCAGTAAGATTCCGACCATTGGTCAGATGATAATGGGTTTTATACTGCCTTTTGCTCTCGCTTTTGTGGCCATTCCTCTGGAATCTTTCATATCATCAGCACGTACAGTCCTGGGGGTTTTGGCCGCCGGGTTACTGAACACCGTCGCATTTCTGCTGCGACTGGCCGGAAACATCATATATTACACTGGAAAATTTATCACCAGCGTCTACGACCTGATCATCTTCCCACCGTTGTGGCTCGAAGGTGTGATTACCGAAAGGCCATTCAAGATTCGGGAAGCTCTTGACAAGGTTTCCAAATCCCGCCAACAGAAAAAAGCGGACAGGGTGACCAGGCAATACGAGGACCAGACGCAAATACTGGAGAGCAGGAAATGAAAAGAATTTTCAGTGTCATATGCTTAATCGGATTGATGATTACCGGCTGTGCCGATTCCCAGAGTCGAACCACCGGCATCTATATGCTAGTGGATACTTCCGGCACGTACGCCCTTGAATTGAAAAAGGCCCAGTCGATCATCAACTATCTGCTTGGCACTTTGCAGCCGCATGACACCCTTGCAGTCGCCAGCATAGACACCGGCAGTTTTAGTGAAAAGGACATCATCGCAAAAGTGACCTTTGACCAGCGGCCATCGGTCGCCAACAACCAGAAAAGGGCCTTCCAGCAAACCATCGATGAATTCGTGACCAACGTGAACAGCAGCCCATATACCGATATTTCCGGTGGTATTCTTCAGGCGATTGAATATTTGAATGAGGTCGGGTCCGGACAAAAATATATCCTCATTTTTTCTGACCTCAAAGAAGAACTGGCCAAGGGCTACGTGAGGGATATTCCTTTTCAACTGTCTGGTTTCAATGTGGTCGCATTGAATGTGACCAAGTTACGCCAGGACATTCGGGATCCCAAAAAATATCTCGGACGGGTAGATCAATGGCGTTTGAAAGTCGAAAACGGCAACGGTGCATGGCGGGTGATCAACGATTTGGAGAGACTGGAGTATATCTTCAAGGGGTAGGCGGAAAGACAAGATAACCGGGCAAGGCTCAAACACGGTTATCTCAGTCATTTTCAAGCGCCACTGACACTCGCTTATTTCTTGTCAGGGTTTCCGCAAAGGATCTGCAGGGGCCGTACCATCTTTCATCCAAGGTTCCTAAGATTGAGTGAAATTGAGTGAACCGGATGCTCAAACATATAGTGGTTGTCAAAGAAACGATCCGTTATTCGACCGTTTTTTCTACTGCCACTTATGCCACCCTTTCATATTTCGGAGTTTATTTTTGAAAAGCGTTATAATATCAGCCTGCTCCACCTGTTCGACGCATGGGCAGTCACAGCTGCCAATGGTCGGCAGATTCAAAATCGGGCGGCTGCATTTTTGGGCCGACTGGCCTCGATGTTCTTCAAGCTGTTTTGGATTTCAATCGCGCCCCAGCCCTCAACCCCGTTAGCTATCTCCTCAAAAGACGCCCAGCCTCTGATCGGATGCTTATCGCTGCAAGATGTAACGGTTTATTTTTGCTTGACTGTCGACATGCGTAGCTTTATTGTAGCTTCATAGTGGTTGTCAAAAAACGTTCCGTTATGAAAACGTTTTTTTCTACAACCACTTATACCACCCTTCCGTATGTCGGAATGTATTTTAAAAAGCGGTATAATTCAGTAATTTCATAGTATGTGACGTTTCAGACCGATTGACAAACATCGATAACATCTGCGGTCTGAATAAATTCATGGCGTAACACCGGCCAGCCTGTCTCACTATGTCATAACCAAAACGTCACGCAGATTCAGCTGGCACCGGTTTCGGGTATTCACGAGCCTGCTGCGAAACCGATCGCCTCCCAGGTAGATCACAGATCAGTCGCGCTCGTTGACCGCCCTTGATCCTAATCGTTGATGCAAATATGGAATTCATAACCAAAATTGCCAGTTACACACCCGTTCCGGCCGGCGGAGCCGCTGTTGCGAACTGTTTCTGCATGGCTGTCGCTCTCATATACAAAGCGGTTCTGTTTGAAACCGAACGCAATACCTCCCCCCCCCTGATCGGCAGCAACCTGGCGGCTGTAAAAAAAGAAATCGAACGGCTGCTGCGGGATGCAGAAACACTCGTGGAAGAGGACTCGGAAGCCTATTTGAATTTCGTGCAATCCCGGCGTGATGGAAAAGCCTTGCAAATGAAACAGCATTTCAGTGACATCATCGATGTCAGCATGAAAGTCATGGAAAAATCTGCAACGGCTTTTGATTGGGTACGGCAGCTCCACCCACTTGTATCGCCGACCTTGCAGACCCACCTCCTGGTGGCCAGCGAGCTGTTGATGGGTTCCATAAACGCCACTGTGCACGTGGTGAAAGCCAACCTGAAATCGATCAAGTCTGAAGAAAAAAAGCAGAACTATCTGAAACGACTATACGACCTGCATCGAGATTACCATGCCCGCTACAGACAGATTATCGACAGTTTCTCGGAGGATCGAAATGTTGCCGACGCGTAACTGGCCCGGACTGAGTGCATTGACACATTGCAAACATGAAACCAAACATCACTTATGATTGACACTGAAGGATGCTATGGCGACAGATGCTAACACCCCCGAGCCGGAAACCGGACATGAACCGTCCTTGGAAAAACCCGGAAAGCAGGTGAAGTTTGAAATTTACGGCGAGGAGATGATCGAGAAAAAGGTCAAATCGAGCGGCAACAGCGGGCGCGTTTATCTGCCACCTAACTGGGTCGGTCACAATGTGAAAATTATCCGGATCGACTGAATCCAGTTGCTGGCGTCTGGTTCGCTCACACTATAACTCATGAATTAGTCGTGGGGTCTACCTGTGGACAATGTTATTATCAGAAGGTTAGAGCCTGGTGATGCCGATGAAATCAGCCGAATATACGGGGCCATCACCCAAAAGCCCGTTCAGGCGGATTTTAAAAAACTGGTCGAGAGTCATGCGCTGCGCGCTGAAGATGCCTGCTTCGTGGCAGAGCTTGACGGCCGGGTCGCGGGTTTTATGGTGAGTTATATCATGACGTTGGGGTTCGGCATCGAAAAAAGTGCCTGGATTGCCACTCTCGGAGTGAATCCCCAATTTATGGGTCAGGGAGTCGGGGCGGAGCTGGCGCGCGAGGTTTTCAAATTTTACAAGGCCGAAGGGATTCACAACGTTTACACGTCGGTCCGATGGGATTCCACCGATTTGCTATCATTTTTTAAAACACTCGGCTTTGACCGGAGCAATTTCATCAACTTGATAAAAGTGCTCGAATAATCGCTCTTATAATGGAAAAAATCATCGTCGCACCCGCCAAGGCCGCCGATTGGCATTTCTCCATATTTCTGCAGATTACCTTAAATCATCTCGCTTTCACTTAGAATAGATCTTGTCATTTTTTTGAACATGGGTGCAAAAGTGTTTTAAATATCCATGGCTATTTTGATAATATATTTTTGGGACACGACACTAGTCTGTACTGTCTGGCATATCACCCACCGATGGGGTACGTTGCAGGGATTTACTAAGACGGGGCTGCGACACACCTGCCGCTTCAACCATTACATTAAAGATATGGGTGTTGTCGACGATCCGCGTACCGGAATACCAGGCACCCTCATATTTTTCGAACAGGTGGATACCGCTCCCCAGTGCATATAATCGAACGAGCTCATTGGTATGACCGCTGGAGGCGTAACGGATTTCATTGTCAGGATAGATGTATTTGCCACAGTATACAGCCTCACAAGGTGCATCCGCCGCACTTATTTGAAGAGGCAGCTCTCCACGCCCCAGACGCTTCCCGAACCGCAAATGGCTGTTTCCGTGATCGGCCGTAACGATCAACAGGGTGTTCGACCAGTCGATAATATCATCCGGTTGATTGACGAACGCAATCGCCGACTGAACCGCAAGATCTAGATCCCAGATCGTACCGATCATACGCTGATAATCGTTGGCATGGTTGGCCCAATCGATGTCTCCCTGCTCAAACAAGACGAAAAACCCGCGAGGCTCCTGGCTCAAAAGGGTCAGCGCAGCCGATACACTATCCTTTAGCAGAGGGTTTTCAATGGTTCCACGAACCACTGAAGGCGCTTGGGGTCGGTCCTGAGGTTGCGGAGATTCGAGGTTTCCATCCCGACCGCCAAATAACCCGAAGAGTTTTTTCTTGTTGATCACCGCATCCTGGGCGGCCGCTTGCAGTGCAACAGCCCCGTCGATACCGGTTTGTCTCTCGATAAAATCATAAACGCCACCGACACCATCCTTTTTCAGAGCAGCGTAGTCGGATTCAGATAAATATGTGAACCGACCGTACCACTGAGGATGGCCACCGCCGATAACAACATCCGGTTGAATGGTGTATATAATCTCTCTGGCAATACCAATGGTGTCCTTACGGTCGACGTTGTGACTGACGTGGGCCGCCGGTGTCGCGTGGGTAAATGGCACGGTACTGACCACACCAATGGCGAACCCTCTCTCCCTGCGCAGGATCTCTGCGATGGTGGACAGAGAGCCGTTCGGAGGGTCGCCGAAACGCCAGGCAATATTACCAGTATCGGTTTTATGACCGGTGGCCCAGGCCGTAGCGGCAGAAGCAGAATCGGTGGCTGCAGCGGTAAGGTAAGCCGCATCCAGCTCAGTGGTTTGTAACGGGTAAGGTTGAATACCGCCCCTTGAGATATCATATCCCAGCCAGGGCAGGAAATGTTCCGGTTTGAAAGGGGGAATACTGCGCTGACGCGCCCAATAATTATATGTGCTGACATCCCAGGTAGCGACATAGCCGCGGTATGGAAACCGATGAAACACGAGGGAATCGTCCCGACCGAAAAGATACCGACTGGCGGCGATTTCGTGTGCCAGTTGCATACCGTCGCCAATGAACAGGATGATGTGTTTAACCAGTGGGTGGTCACTCTCCCGGCGTGCGGCGTGGCCGGCGTGGATCCCTGAGGCCCAGACCGCCACGGTTAAAAAGATCATCAGAACCGTGCCGGTTTTGCGGTGGGTATATGGGTCACTCATCAAAAATGTCCCTCATTTTTCGACCAAAATATCATTGAGACAATCGAACAGCTCTTCTATTGTGTAAGGTTTCTGGATGAATCCGCTGCAACCTTTTTCCAGAACTTCGTTTACGTGATCATCGATGTCACAACCGCTTGAAATCAGGACTTTTAAACCGGGTTTGATTGTTCGTAGGCGTTCAAACACTTCGCCTCCCCCCATACCCGGCAGTATCATATCCAGAATGACAAGATCGATCACGCTTTCATTGGCGCGAAAAACCTCGAGAGCCGCATGGCCGTCAGTCGCACCGAGTGCGGTGTAGCCCATTTTTTTTAGTAACTCGATGCCGACTTTCAGAACCATTTCTTCATCTTCCACCAGTAAGACGACGCCTTTTCCCCGATAAATTCTGGGTGAAGATACCGCCTCGGGATAGTGGATTTTCTCCCCTGTTGTTGGAAGAAGAATGGTGAAGGTTGTCCCCTTGCCTCTCCGCGATTGCACATCGATGTATCCGTGGTGCCCTTTGACGATGCCGTACACGGACGCCAACCCCAGACCGGTACCTCTGCCGAGTTCTTTAGTGGTGAAAAACGGCTCGAATATCCGTTCCTGTATGTCGTGCGCCATACCGATACCGGTATCTGTGACGGTCAATTCAACGTAGGGGCCGGATTTGGGTTTATAGATTGTGTCCGTGATATCGCTCCGGCTCACATTGCGGCTCTTCAGAATCAGTTCGCCGCCGGTTGGCATGGCATCGGATGCATTGACGAGCAGATTCATCAAAACCTGCTCGAGTTGGCCATGATCTCCATTGACAGCCTGGAGGTTTTCAGACAGTTGGTAACGGATTAGGATGTTCTTGCGTGTCCGGGCGAACGTCTCGGTCAGATTCATGACCATCTGGTTCAAGTCCAGCGGCCGAACCACGTACCGCCCCTTGCGGGCATAGCCGAGCAACTGAGCGGTCAATTTGGCACCGCTGCGAACCAGCTGTTCAATATTGGTCAACAATTCGTAATGCGGGTGCGATACGTCAATATCGTTCAGCATAATGGATGCACTGCCTTGGATCCCCATCATCAAATTATTGAAATCATGAGAAATTCCACCGGCCAGGGTACCGATGGCCTCCAGCTTCTGCGCTCGCAGCAACTGTCCTTCAAGTTTTTTCCGGTTCTCTTCCAATTGAACACGCTCGGAAATATCCAGGAAAAAATTCAAGACAGCCGGCCGGCCCTTCCAATCTATCCGTGCGCCGGTTACCTCGACCCATTTTGTTTCACTGCCTTTGGTGACCACACGGAATGAATTGGCCTCGGCTAACGCGTCGCCTTTGATTCGCTTCAAGTGCCGCTCAAGCGCCGAATGCCTGTCCTGCGGGTGGACATGTACAAAAGGATCGCTGTTTTCAAGGGTCTCCTCGCCGGAAAGGCCCAGAAATTGTGAAACGGCCGTGTTGGCAAAGGCAATCTTTTGGTCCTGGATCACCATCATGCCAACACTGATATTCTCGATGACAGTGCGATACTGTTCTTCCGATTCGCTTAACCGGCTCTTGACTTCTTGCAACCGGGCAATGAGCTGCGACAGACGGTTGACATCGCTCAGATGTCTTTTTCCACGCATTTGGGCGATCCGACGGTAGTACTCTAATTCACGCTGCGTTTCCCGCAGTTGAGTTTCCAGGTCAGCACATATTTTCTTTATATTTGCTTCATTCTTCGTCACAGGTCAGTCCGGACTTTTCACCAAAACAAGGTTATTATCACCAGGACGGAGCGCTGGCTAATCCTCGGCCAATACCACGAGAACACCGGTCCAATCCAATCCTCTGCTCCTCTCCAGTAAGGGCGCAACCTCCACGCCCGAATAAAAACCGAAAAAGGGGCACCGGTATCGATTGAATATTTTCTGGACCTCGGAAGCTTCTTCATCCGGCGTCATGGAATATTCTGCCGCCCGACCGGCACAATCGATATAGAATCCCAACAAGGCCCGGCGGCCCTCAGACTGAACCCGGGACATCAATTCCTCAGTATTGAGCCGGGCCGAATCAATCATTTTCTGGGTGTCCCGCAGCATGAACTGAATTTCCGCGCCCTCTTCGATATCGGATTCGAACAGGCAGATACCTTCACCCTTTGGCAGAACCCCTGTTATGAGGCGATTGACATAACGACCCTCGACCGGATCACTGTATTTTTGCCCGCAATTGATGCCGATGGTCAACAGATCCACGGGTTTTTTATTATGCCAATCCTGCGAGCCGTAAAGGTCATCGATAATCGGCACAATCGGCTGGCCGTCCAGTTCGAATATACAGGCCCCATCGCTCTTTGTCACCCGGTGGTAGATTCCATCAAGAGGCGTGCAGCCATGCATGATACAGTAGTAGACTGAGACATTGCCGTTGAAAACGGCTCCGGTGACACTTTGAGTACCTACAGCAGATCCACAAAATTGAGCCGTTGCTTTTATTAGAGCGAAGTCACCGACCAGGCCGGCGCCGATGACCGGTATACTCGGGGCAAGCGATTCTTCGATGCCGCTTATCAGCAGTGACGAAGTGTTTAACTCCGGCGGCGCTGCAGCACACGCAGGCTTTCTGACGGCGTCGTAAAAGAACAACAGCAACCGATCTTCGCTTCCGCTATTCAACTGTCTGCTCAATCGACGACCGGCATCTGTTTCACCCGCGTCCAACCGATCGGCAGTGGCGATCCGACACTGAATATCGTCCGATTGAAGGGCTACCGCACCGGCCGGGTAACCGGAATAAGAAACAATCGTGTTGGTAATGATACCGACGGCAGAACCGCCGATGATCGGTATCTCCCTTCCGAGTACCGATTGCAAGCCCTCGAAATACTCTTCATGTTCGAGGTTTCCGCTGCAGAAGGCCATGACCAGGTCTGGATGGTCAAGTCCGCCGCTGGCCAGAATCTTCTTTGCCACCATCTTACCGGATACCATGGCATCGGGATGATTACTGTAACCGGTTCCGATCTTCATTTTATCTCTCTCTGATGGAAATATCCGTCTCTTTTTCTAAGGGGCGTGACATGCCCGTCGTCATGGTGGAATGTCTGTGATCGTAAAGCCCGAACTGACCAGGGGTGCCCTATAGTTCGGCCAAAAGCTTCAGATCTACGGCATGCAGATTACCGGCCTCCTTCTGGTTTTCCAGTTTGAACTGAAAGATTAAGTTCCTATCCGGCAGATCATAGCGGCTCGTGCCCTCCGGTAGATCGGACTTGTTGAAGTAAGCCGTCTGGTAAGGCGAATTTGGATTTCTGGCATCCGTAATCCACAATCCGCCCGAAATCTTCATGAGATAACGCATGTACCCCCTGCCGCGTTGCTGATCGTAGTGGTAGCACCGGCCGACAACAAACGAACCGTTATCTCCCCAGTTTTTTGCTCGCGGCTGCTTAAGGGGAAAAAGGTTGGGTATCAGATAGCCGGGCATGAATACATCGGCTTCATAGCGCAAATCCTTGGCGATATTTTGGAAGGCAACGATTTCAACCCGACAGCCCTTGTTCTGCAACGCCCGAACGACCTTCACGAAGTCGCCGTCGCCGGTCGCGAACACCACCCGATCCAAATTCTCAGATTGCAAGAGTGCGTCAACACCCATGTCGAGGTCGGCATTCGCCTTACAGAAACGGTTGCCGGAATCATCTGTGAACCATTTGACAATCTTACGATTGATCTTGTAGCCGTATTCTCTCAAGGCAAAAAAGAACTCGTTGATCTTGTATTTGTATTTTGAATCTTTGGCGGCACGTTCGGCGTCGTAGGCAACATAAACGTTGAGTCGGGCGGCTTCGGCACCGTCTCGGCAGGCAAATTCGCGCAGAACATCATACTGCATGCCGAAACCGCCGTTGAGTCTCAGGTTTTCAGCATCGACATAAACACCAACTTTTGAGCTGGAAATAATACCGACCACTTCTCCTCCCTATAGCGTCACATTATTGGTGGTGATGGCCAAATTCAGATCGGAACGAACTTCTGACATTCGTGTTGATACAACCGCTGGGTATGCCGGACAGGGCAAAGGTGGACAAAAAAGGGGAATTTCAGTTTGCATGAAAATCCCCTTTTATCCGGCTAACGCCTCTTTTTGCCAAGATTGCGGTCATCGCTCTCATATTCGACCGTATGATTTTTCCGCTGTATTTAACAGATATTACGGTCATTATTGTTTCTGGGGTATGATTATCACGTCTATGCGACGATTGGCGGCCCGCCCTTCGGTTGTCTCGTTCGACATCAACGGTTTCGACGACCCATACCCGATGGCAAACAGTTTGCTTTCCGGTAACGTTTTGTTTGCGATCAAATACTCCTTTACAGCTTGGGCCCGCTCCTGGGAAAGCTGTTCGTTGACATCCGCCGATCCGGTACTGTCGGTGTGACCTTCGATAATAACCTCCGGTTCGTCGAAGCTGCGCAGCGCTTGCTGCACCTTGCTCAACAATGCATAATTTTCCGGCATGATAACGGCCTTGCCGATCGGAAACTGCATTCCTCTCAGACGGATGACCAGTTGGTCGCCCTGGCGGTAGACTTCGGCCTCCTGCCTATTGAAGTATGATTGGATGGCCTGAAACTTCTCGTTGAATTGTTTCTCGGCTTCCAAACGTTCCTTGGCCAGCTGTTCCTCTCTGCTCTTGCCCTCAAGGCCGGCTACGGCAGTGTTGAGTGTTTCAATTTCGCTGTTCTGCTCCTTGATTTTGCTGTTGAGAAAATTCTGATTTTCCTGCATGGCCCGGATCGATCCGGTAATATTGTCCAACTGGATGTCAAACTTCTGGTCGCGCATGTCCGGAGCCGACAATTGACTCGTCGCTTGATAGAGGATGTTCTCGATCAGCGAGGTAATCTGTTCGGGAGTCATACCCTGAACTTTTTTGCCTTCCTGCGTCAGTTCATTGGCCCGCCGGGCATAAAACAGGGCATCCTTGGCCTTGCGCGTCATCTCTTCGACTTCGTATGGGTTCTCAGAGATGAAGGTGTCGGTGGCATTGAGCTTCTGTACGGCTGACGAATAGGCCTTTGGGGCATATTTTTTCGCTTCAGACCGTTCGGCGGCCTTCAAGGTTGTGCGCACTTCCCCGAGTACGTTGCTTTTGATGGCGGTGATCTCGAGGTCGCGAAATGCATCCGCGACCTTTTTTCGGTTCCGCATGGCATAGCCGAGGTTGTTTTTCTCGATTTCCCTCGTGAGCCTGAGAAAGTCGTTTTCGGTCCACTTGTACCCCTTCAGGCTGGCCGCACCGGCTTTGCGTGCCATTTCCCTCCGTTTGATGACATCCGTCAGTGTGGTCCGTGATACAGTGGCAATCTCATCGGCCTTGCGCAACTCTTTCTTTCCATCAGCGACATGCTCCGCGATTCTTGAAATTTCGGCCTGGTCTGCCAATTCTTTTTTCGCGGCTTCAAGTGACGCTTCGGCTTTGCCGTACCACGTGGGAGCCAACAGGTTGACTTGATTTGAACGGGCGTTGGCCATGGCCCGTTCGAGCCCAGCCACATGAGCACTGGGGTTGGTGACCGTCGTGGGGGTCACACTCTGCTGGGTAGGCGCACAGGCCGATAATAGAAGCAAAACCGTCACCACCATCACTATCGAATTTTTCTTCATCTTGGCATCCTTTTTCAATAAGTTTTATTCTGTATACAAAACCGGGTCCTTATGGGCCTGGTCAGAGATAATGGGCTCTGCCAGGAAAATAATACAAAATGTGGAGTGAACTAAAGTTTAGGCACTTTAGCTCATTTTAGTCCACTTTAGTCACTTTGATGTAATAAAACCAACACTCCCTTTCAGGGAGGAACCAGTGCCGGGCCCTCTGGACCCGGGTACTATCCCCGCCACGGTTAAGATATTGGAGGTATCGAACCGCACCTCGAATCGATCGATCCAATGGTCGATCGAAATCTTTCGACCCGTTGGGTGGGTCAGGTGCTGGGTTTATCGACGCGGGTTTCCGGTACCGGACGCAAAGGCTGGCCGGTCCGCATACGCCAATAAATGTAAATCCCCATGATAAGTGTACCGCCCAGGATCAACACCCATAGGTAACCGGTCAAATAGGCCGTCATGAGAAGGATAATCCAAAGAAAGGCACCGAGCAGGTAGAGGCGCCAACCCAGTTGAATTCCGGCCAGAAATGTTGCCAGCCCCAGCACCAGGAGCGCCACCAGACCGGCATTTTGATTGTTCAATTGCTGTGCATTGAACAGCATGTAGATCAGGTACACGGATATCAGCACACCGGACCAATGGTAAAATTGGTCTTTGATGATGGGCCAGAATCCATCACCCTTGTTTTTCAGCCGGGACCATTCAAGACTCAGGCAGGCGACGCCGAAAACCGGTACCATGGCCAACCAGTAGCGGTAGCTCTTCTCTGGATAAAAATAGGTAATCCCGACGCCGATTACGGCCAATGTCATTAGAACGATGAGGATCCATTCATAATTGGTCATCCGGCGTAAACTTTTTTGTGGACGGACTGAAGCCGTCGGGGGAGCGCTGGACTCGGTATCAGACATTTTTCTCCTCTGTCGGTTGGCTGTTTTTTTAGTCCATTTTTAATCCGGAAGCAAATGTTTTCGAGCCAAAATTTCTGTATTCATTCCGATATATTTTTAATCCGGCCCTTTCATGAATGGTTATGGACTTCACACAAAATAGTGAGATGGTGTCCATCCACGAATGGAATATGGCACAATTGAGTGTCCAATTCTTAAATGAGAATTTTATTCGCTGGGCAAGGCCGCACAAAGGTTTATGGCGAGGCGGACTTCACGTACGCCGCAGCCGGAAACCTGCGGAGAACGCCGCCCAGCGGAAAAAAGGCCATTTATGGATGGACCTTGGCTACCGAACGATGGGGTAGTTATCGCGTCCCCATTGCCGGATTCCGTGCCGCATATTATAAATGCGCTTGAAACCTGAATCGATCATGATTTTCGAGGCGACCGTGCTTCTGTTTCCCGTCGCACAATAGATCAGAATATCCTGATTTTTATATGCTGATAGTTCTTTCAGTCGCGACTGAAGTTGCTGAACGGGTATCAGTACGGCGTTTTCCAGGTGGCCGCTTTTGAATTCGGCATCGGTTCGCACATCCAGGACCACGGGCTGTATGTTTTGAATGAGCGCGAAGGCGTCCTTACTTGAAACCTCCGTATAGTTCGGTTTTTGATAGTCGACAACCGAGATCGAACCGTTCAGGTCCCCGAGGGTAAACGGAAAAACACCGGCTGTCTTCATCTTGAAATACGGGGCCTCGGACGGATTTCGGGGCAACTTCTGCTGAATCGACAATGCCGGTATCGTCAGGTAGGGATCGGCAATGGCGTCGCTGATGTCAAATTTGATATAGTCGCCGCGATATACCGTCAACGATAACTCTTTGCCTTCAGGGGGAACGGCGACCGACAGAATGCGGTAACCACCGACGAGTTTACCGGAAATATTCGCATCCGGTTGGGAAGCAATCGACACCGGTGGCACCAAACCGATTGAAAAGCCGAAGA
>Ga0316198_10000696_pt1 | contig 18296 bp, 15 predicted proteins | sample OudBieAanoxic_MG_FD_204935 | JGI IMG/M metagenome (GOLD analysis project Ga0316198, IMG submission 204935) | Coastal sediment microbial communities from Oude Bieten Haven, Netherlands - site A anoxic | ecosystem: Environmental > Aquatic > Marine > Coastal > Sediment | place: Netherlands...
CAAAGAGAGGGGGGAACTTGTAGACCGCCGCTGCCGGCCCGTAGGCCTCGGGATCGCTGGCGTCGACGTAGAGTTCTCCCGTGATGAGGTAAAGCTCGGCCTGAGCCAGGAAGATCGGAAGATCGACGAACCCGTACGCTCGGCTGTTCTGCACGCCGTGGACGAAATGAAAGACCGACAACAGGAGCAGAACCGCCGCCAGGCCCAGCTTGACGGTCGTCAACGTACCTTTTATGCTGCCTTGCTTTAGCATGACACGGCCATTCGAAGGGAAAGGACGGGAACGATCATGAATCCCGTGATCAGAATCGCGCTTTTGCTGGTGGCGCTGCTCGCGGTCGTGATCGCGGGCTCCTACTTCTATTCCCGCTCGGTCAAGACCAGCGACGTCACCGACGTCGTGACTCTCTCCGACACGGCACCAGCGCCGACGCCGGACTCCTTGCTCGGCGCCGACATGAATCCTGACCTCGCCGCGGGCGTACAGGCGCTTCAGGATAACCGTCTGGAGGAAGCCAGGGCAAGCCTGGAGAAGGTGCCTGAAGTCGATCCCGCCTACCTGCTGGCACTGCGCTATCTGGGTCAGGTCCGCGGGATGCTCGGAGACTGGGAAGGCGCGCGCGAGGACCTCGAGCGATTGGTCGCAATCCAGCTCGACACCCGGGACGCCCTGATGGCTCTGAGCCAGGTGCAATACCGCCTGGGCGATTTCGAGGCGGCCGAAGTTTCCGCGTTGCGAGCTCTCGAGATCGAGCAGGGCGACCCGATGTTGCGCTTCGACCTGGCCCTGTACCGCGTGGCCCAGAACCGCTTGGCCGAGGCTCTCGACACCTACGAGCGTGCGATCGAACTCGACCCCGAGCAGGCACGGACCATGAAAGCGCTGCAGCGCCTGATGGCCCTGCACGACGACCACCCAGAGATCCCGACGGTGCACTACGCCCTGGCCTACTTCGCGCGCCGCCTGGCCCGCCTCGACCTCGAGATCCAGGAACTCGAGCACTACCTGGAGACCAACCCCACCGGGCAGACCGCGGAATTCGCCCGCCAACGCCTGGACGAGGCCCTCGGCCATACAGCGGACTAGGGCTCACTGGCGAGGGCGTTTACGGCGGTTTCCCGCTGCTTGATCGAATCGTGCTCTCGGACAGTAGTAATAAGTGACAAATAGACGGATAATCTAACGCTTTTCAAGAGCCCCCCCGGGTCCTCGGACACGCGGCGAGGTTCGCCTGAGGCTCGTGAGTCGCATGTCCTCGGTAGCGTATTCGGTCGTCGTTCCCGTCTACCGTGGCGAGGCCACGGTGGGCGAATTGTGCCGCCGTCTCGTGGCTTTCTTCGAAGGCCGCGCGACCTCGTTCGAGATCCTGCTCATCGACGACGGCAGTACCGACGGTAGCTGGGAGCGTATCCAGGAGATCGCGGCCCGTGACGATCGTGTCGTCGGTCTGCGGCTGACGCGCAACTTCGGCCAGCACAACGCCACAGTCTGCGGCTTCCGTCACGCCAACGGCGAGAGGGTCGTGACGATCGACGAGGACTTGCAGTTCCCCCCCGAAGAGATCGGAAAGCTGATCGATCGGGCGGAGCAGGACGGAGCCGACATCGTCTACGGCGTTCCGGAACAGCGCCGTCACGCGTGGTGGAGACGCCTCGGATCCCGCCTGGTGATGATGGTCCCGCGACTCGTCATGAAGGTCCCCTTCGACATTTCGTCTTTCCGCCTGATCCGCGGACCGATCGCTGCGGAGGTGGCCAAGGCTCAGCGTCACGACATCGTCATCGACGTGATGGTCTCATGGATCACTGGCAGAATCTCGGCCGTCCGCGTCCAGCAGGTGGAGAGCACCGCGCGAAAGAGCAGCTATACACCGGCCAAGCTGATCCAGGTGCTGTTCAACATCCTCTACAACTACACGGTGCTGCCTCTGAGATTCTCGATCATGATCGGCGGTGCGCTGTCCCTGCTCTCGCTCCTCCTCGCCGCCTATTTCATCTACGTTCGGATCACCCAGGACGTGGGCGTTCCCGGGTTCAGCGCCCTGATCGTTTCCATCCTCTTTTCGACGGGCGTCATCCTGCTGGGAATCGGCATGATGTCCGAGTACCTGGCGCACACCTTCCTGCACGTGATCCGCAAGCCCCAATCCGTCGTCCGCGAGACCACGGCCCGGAAATGACGCCGACGATCGACACGGGCAAGCTCACCCGCTGGTACGATTTCCAGGCGCCCTTCTACCGCGTGTGGCGCAATCGCTACGACGCTCCGCTGGTCGCAAGGACCGTCGCGATCGTCCGCGACGGTGGGGACGCACGACGCATCCTCGACGCCGGTTGCGGCACCGGGTTGTTCTCGATCGCTCTGGCGGGCGCCCTGCCCGGCTCGCGGGTCGTCGGCATCGACATGTCGACCGGAATGTTGGAGGTCGCGACGGCCCAGGCCCGCGATCGCTCGCTGGCCAACGCGGATTTCTCCAGGGCCGACGCGGCCGGTCTGCCGTTCGATCGCGGTGAGTTCGACGTGATCGTGGCCGCAGGATTGCTGCCCAACGTCAACGACCCCGCGGGAGTCGTGGGCGAACTCGCGCGTGTCGTCCGGACCGGCGGCCGGGTGATCGTCATCGAGTTCGATCGGCAGAACATGAGCCTGGGCCTGCGCCTGTTCTTTCACACGATGATCCTCGGCTACCGTTGCGTGTCGTTCGTCTTCCGTCGCTTTCGATTTGCCGACAACTGGAGCCTCCGCAGCAGCACCATCGACCGCGTGGATTTCGAGCGCTCGGTGGCGCGGGCCGGGCTGCGAATCCTGTCCACGGATGCCCTCGAAGGCCACTTGATCTTCGAGCTGGGGAAAGGAGACTCTCCATGACCCGATTCGTCGCGGGCAACGTCTTCCTGTTGTTGTCCATGATCTGTGCCTCGACCAGCCAGCTGGTCCTCAAGACCGTTCTGCGCGGGGTGGATCCTCCTGGCCTGGCCTGGAGTTCGTGGCAACCCTTTCTCGCCCCGGATCGCTTTTTCCGGGGCGCTGGAGCGATGATCCTGATCGTCAGCGGTTTCGGCCTGTGGGTCCTGGCCCTGGCCCGACTGGAACTCAGCTATGCCTATCCGATCGCCTGCGCGTCGATCCTGTTCGTCGCCCTCCTGAGCGCCGTGTTCCTGGGCGAAGCGATCACGCCGAAGATGTGGGCCGGGACCGTCCTGATCTTGATCGGCGTGGTCCTGCTCACACCGCAACCATGAGGGCGCCCGTGCACGTGCCATGAAGTGTGTGATCCTCCAACCGAGCTACATTCCCTGGCGCGGCTACTTCCACCAGGTTCGGGAGGCGGATGTCTTTGTCTTTTACGACGACGTGCAGTACGACGCGCACGGCTGGCGCAACCGCAATCGTGTCAAGTCCCCCGGTGGTTCGGTGTGGCTGACGATCCCGGTCCTACAAAAAGGAGCTCGTTCCCGGGGTATCCCGATCTCCGAAATCGAGATCTCGCAAGACAGCGACTGGTCCAGGAAGCACTGGTCGACGCTGACTCAGGCCTATCGTCGCGCTCCGCATTTCGATCGTTACGCACCGTTGCTAGAGAGGTTCTACACCTCCCGGCCGACGCGGCTGGCAGACTTCACCATCGAACTGACGCAGGCCCTCGCCGACGAGTTGGGGCTCCAGTCGACGAAGTACCTACGTTCGTCCACGATCGCGCGCCCACCAGCTCACAAGACGACCGATCTGCTGAACATCTTGACCCACGTCGGGGCCGATACGTACATCAGCGGCCCGTCGGCCCGAGACTACCTGGATCTGGATCACCTGACCCAGCAAGGGATCGAGAGCCGGTTCATGGCCTACGACTATCCAGCCTACCCCCAACTGCACCCCCCGTTCGACCCGAGGGTGTCGATCCTCGACCTTCTGTTCATGGTCGGGCCCGAGGCTCCGAGTTACATCTGGGGAGAGCGCGAATGAGTCGTCTTCGCGAAGTCTCGGCGCCTTCGGGCCTCGAGACCGCGCTGGTCGTGGCAGCGTTTCTGGCGCTCGGGGTGGTGGGCCTCGCGAATCACGAGATGTGGCGCGACGAGCTCGAGATCTGGCTCATCGCACGCGACAGCGGCTCGGTGGGCCAGTTGCTCCAGAACATGGGCACACAAGGGCACCCGGCCATCTGGTACCTGCTGAACTTCCTTTTGACGCGGCTGACCACGAATCCCCTGGCCATGCAGTTGATGAACCTGGCCATAGGCGCCTCGGCGGTCGCGCTCTTCTTTCGTCGAGCACCGTTCTCGCTCGTGCAGAGGCTGCTGTTCTGCTTCGGGTATTTCATGCTCTTCGAGTTCACCGTGATCAGTCGCGGCTACGGCCTGGGCCTGTTGCTGATCTTCGCGTTTTGCATCCGGTTCCAGGAAAGGCGACGCCTGGATCTGATGGGGGCGGCCATTCTGTTTCTGCTGGCCAACACCACGGTGTACGGGATGATCATCGCCGCGCACGTCGCTTTACTGGTGACCATCCACGCGCTTGCCGGCCGCCGGCACCGGAAACCTTGGCTCGATCCCACGTGGGTCGCGTCACTCGCCGTCGTGCTGGTGGGAGTGGCGGTGGGTTTCGGCCACACGTGGATGCAGGGACGAGCGATGGGGCCGGCTCACGTCGGCGCCTATTCGCCGGCGTACGACCTCACCTGGGTCGCCAGTTGCCTGTCGACGGTCATCAGGGGGGCCGTCCCACTGCCTGACTTCTCGCTGTACCATTTCTGGAACAGCAACCTGCTTCAGCTCCTGCCCGGTTCCACGGGCATCCTCCTCGGGGCGCTGCTGGCCGTGACCCTGCTGGCCCTGGCGACCTGTCGCTTCCGGGCCAAACCGGCCCTGTCGTTCGTCTTCATACTCGGTTCGGCGACGATGCTGTCTGTCACCTTCTTCGTCTGGTACGGATGGGTCAGACATCACGGGCAGGTCTTCCTGTGGTACGTGGTCTGCTGCTGGTTGTGGTACGGGTTGGTGTCCTCGGGCAGCGCGGAAGAAGATACGTCGCCCGCTCGCGGGAGTGGACCGGCGGGTGCCACGTTGACCGTCCTGCTGCTGCTCCAGGCGGTCGCGGGAGCCCACGCCTACGCGATGGACCTGCTGCATCCATTCTCGAATGCCAAGGCCACCGGGCAGTACTTGAGCCAGGACGAATTCGCCGACGTGACCTTGGTCGGCAGTGTTGACTACTCGATGCAACCGGTCGCGGCCTATCTGGATCGGAAGTTCTACTATCCCGAGAGCGGCGAGTACCGCACCTTCCTGGACTGGGGCCCTTCACGCCGACTCGTGCCACCCGAGACCGTCCTGCGCGACTCGCTGAAACTGCTGGAGCAAGACCGGCGGGACGTGGTCATCGTGTTCAACTTCCAGCCGGGCAACCTCGAACCGGGAGAGACCGTCCGCGTGGGGCCAGACGCCCGGCTGCGGTGCTTCGCCCGTTTCGACGGCGCCCTCGTACCCGACGAGAACTACCACCTGTGCCGCCTCTCCGCCGAGCACCCCGAATCCTCGGGGGGCGACGTTGACAGCCATGGTGGCGCGACCGATAATTACGATCGTGAAGGGCAGAACGACTGATAAACCATTTTCACTCTATGAGATAGAGCGTTTTCCCAGCCGCGAGGTCGGACGCAGGTGAGCGAACCCCTTCGAGACGGCATCGAGTTGTCCTTCGTCATCCCGGTCTACAACGGGGGCCAGACGATCGGCCGGGTGGTCGACCGCATCCACGAACTGTACGCGGACCTGCGCTTCGAGATCGTGCTGATCAACGACGGCTCGCAGGACGACTCGGAACGGGTCTGCGACGACCTGGTCCGGCACCATCCCGACACCGTCACTTTCCTGCACCTGGCTCGTAACTTCGGCGAACACGGAGCGGTACTGGCCGGGTTGAATCACGTACGAGGGAGCTACGCGGCGATCCTCGACGATGACGGGCAGAACCCGCCCGAAGAGGTCCGCCGTCTGTACGATGAGATCCGCGCCAACGGCCAGGACGTCGTCTACGGGCGCTACCGCGTCAAACGTCACAGCATCGCGCGCAACCTGGGGAGCCGATTCAACGATCGCGTGGCCAACGTCATGCTCAACAAGCCACCCGACCTGTACCTGTCGAGCTTCAAGATTCTCAACCGCTTCACCGTCGACGAGATCACCCGCTACAAGGGGGCCTTCCCCTACATCGACGGTCTGATCCTGCGCACGACGAGCAACCTCGGCCAGGTCGAGGTCGAACACCGGACCCGTGACGGTGCGGGATCGGGTTATACCTTGCGCAAACTGGTCCGTCTTTGGCTGAACATGTTCCTCAATTTCTCCATCACCCCGCTGCGCGTGTCGGCCCTGCTCGGTACGTGCGCGTCCGTGGTCAGCCTGTTCCTGCTGGCGGCGATCGTCATCGACCGCCTGTACATCAACCCGGGCGTCACGCTGGGAATACCCACCGTCCTCGTCGTCGTCGTCTTTTTTGCCGGAGTCCAACTGGTGATCCTCGGCACGATGGGCGAGTACCTGGGACGACTGTTCCTCGATCACTCCAAGGCGCCGCAGTTCGTGGTTCGATACGTCAAGCGTGGGGAGTCTGCCGATGAGTGAGTTCTACCGCGGCAAGCGCGTGCTGATCACGGGCGGGGCCGGTTTCATCGGCAGCAACCTGGCGATCCGCCTGGTCGATCTCGGCGCGCGTGTGCAGATCGTCGATTCGATGCTGCCGGCCTACGGCGCCGACCTCGCCAACATCGAGCCCATACGTGGCAAGGTTCGCCTGAATTTTTCCGACATCCGGGACCGGCACAGTCTCAGCTACGTGATCAAGGACGAAGACCTGATCTTCAGCCTGGCCGGCCAGGTCAGCCACATGGACAGCATGCAGGATCCGATGACGGACCTCGAGATCAACTGCCGCAGCCAGTTGTCTCTGTTGGAGTGCTGCCGACACGGCAATCCCGATGCGAGAATCGTCTTCGCCAGTACACGACAGATCTACGGCAGGCCCGAGTACGTGCCCGTCGACGAGCGGCATCCGCTCAACCCCGTCGACGTCAACGGCATCAACAAGCTGGCCGCCGAGATGTACTACACGCTGTACCATCGCGTTTACGGGATCCGCACGGTCAGCCTGCGCCTGACCAACACGTACGGCCCGCGGATGGATCTCGACACCGGGCGCAAGGGCTTCGTCGGCGTCTTCCTGCGCAAGGCACTCGACGGCGAGACGATCCAGGTTTTCGGCACGGGCGACCAGCGGCGCGACTTCAACTACATCGACGACGTCCTGGATGCGTTGTTGCTGGCCGGCGAGCATTCCGACCTGTTCGGCGGCGTCTACAATCTCGGTCATTCACACACCTACTCGTTGAACCAGTTCATCGAGACTCTGGGAACGCTCTGCGAGTTCGATTCCCGGCACGTGCCGTTTCCCGAAGATTCGGAGATCATCGACATCGGAGACTACAGCGGGGACTTCAGCCGTTTCGCTGACGCCACCGGCTGGCAGCCCGAGGTCGATCTCGAAGAGGGCCTGCGCCGCACGGTGGAGTTCTTCCGCCGGACCCGTGGCGGCCCCAGCGGTCGATGATTCCCTTCTTCGACTACCGCCCGCAGTACCGGAGGCTCCGTCGGGAGATCGACGAAGCGGTCCGAGGCGTGATCGAGTCGGGCCATCTGATCCTCGGGCCCGAGGGCGAGGCGTTCGAAGAGGAGTTCGCCTCCCTCGTCGGCTGTGCGAGCGCCGTCGGGGTCAATTCGGGCACGGATGCACTGGCCCTGGCAATGCGAGCGCTCGACATAGGCCCGGGCGACGAGGTGCTGACCGTGGCCAACGCCGGCGTTCCACCCGTGGCGGCCATCCGTGCGGTCGGAGCCCTGCCCCGCTTCCTCGACGTCTCGCCGCACGATTTGCTGGTGGACGTGGAGACGCTCGAACGCGCCCGGACGGATCGCACGCGCTGCATCATCCCCGTGCACCTCTACGGGCACCCCGCACCGATGACGCCGATCCTGGAGTTCGCCGCTCGTCACGACCTACCGGTCGTCGAGGATTGTGCTCAGGCGCACGGCGCTCTCATCGCCGGCCGTCACGTCGGGACGTTCGGCAAGTTCGGTTGCTTCTCCTTCTACCCCACCAAGAACCTGGGAGCGTTCGGGGACGCCGGCGCGGTGGTCGGTGACGACCCGGTGTTGATGGATCGGGTGCGCATGCTGCGCATGTACGGTTTCGATGAAGATCGCTCGTCGCGGCACGAGGGTATCAACAGCCGCCTGGACGAGATTCAAGCCGCGGTGCTGCGTGTCAAGCTGTCTCACCTCGCCGAGGATCTCGCCAGCCGACGCGATCTGGCCGAAATCTACACACAGGGCTTGCGCGGCACGAACCTGCTCTTGCCCTCTCCCGAGCGCGACCTCTCGCACGCCTACCATCTGTTCGTACTGCGTGTTCGCGATCGAGGGCGCCTGATACGGGCCCTCGAGGGACAAGAGATCGGGTACGGTCTTCACTACCCGGAACCCGTCCACCTGATGCCCGCCTATGCCTTCCTGGGCTACGGCGAGGGGCAACTCCCCGAGACGGAGGAGGCCTGCCGACAGGTGTTGTCGTTGCCGCTCTACGTCGGACTCTCCCGGGAGGAGATCGCCGACGTCGTCCAGGCCGTCCTGAGCGCCGCGTGAAGGTCCTACCCCGAGGTCAGAATTCAGGGACTCTCGTCCGCGAAGACGCGATCTGGGCCATCACCCTGTTTGCCGTCGCGGTCGCCGTGCGTTTGGTCTTCCTCGCTCAGATGGAGATCCCGCCGTTCGACCCGTGGCGCCACCTGGCCCTGGTTCGTAACCTCCGCGACGGAACGGGCTTCACGCTCTTCGACGGGCAGCCCTATCTCTGGTACGGGCCGACCTGGTACTACCTTTGCGCCGCACTCCCCTCCTGGTTTCGAATCGAGTGGTTCGCCGGGCTGATCTCCGCGGTGAGCGCCCCCACGGCTTTCCTCTTCATGCGCCTCCAGACGCCGCAGGCGAGCCGTGTCGCCCCGATCGTGGCCGGCACGCTGTTCGGGGCTGCCGGTCCTGTCGTGGCCTATACGTGCCACTACGGCCCCGAGGCCCTGGCCCTCCTCATGACCATCCTCGCCCTTCTGGTGTGTACGGTGACGCGGAGGGCGATCGGGAGCTTTCTGGGTGGTCTGGCCTTCGGGATCGCGCTTTCGCTACGCCTCAACTTCGTGTTCGACTCGTTTCTCTTCCTACCCTGGATGCGCCACCCGTCTCGCGCCACCGCATTCGCCTCGGGGGCCGCGCTCCCGCTGCTGCTGACCTGGTGGCGCAACCACTCGATCATCGAGGCCTACGCCTGGGTCTTCACCTGGGACGGTCTGGCCACGCGGAGCGCCGACTTCAATCTTCTTTCCACCCTCGTCCCGCAGATGCATCCGGCGATCGCGGAAGGCCTGCGCCGCGTTCACGAGCAGGTCATTCCCCGGCCCGAGTGGATCCATGGCACCGACGGTATCGCGTGGGGCCTCATGCTCTTCGTCGCTTGTGGTCTCGCCGGTCTGGTGGCCTCGCGTCGCTGGCCGCTGATCCTCGCAGGCGGTTCGGCCTTTTTCTATTTCCTGGTCATGGACCGAAGCCTGTCCGCCCACTACTTCCGCATCTATCTCGTCGTCTTTCCGGTCCTCTTCTTCGGCATCGCGTTGACCGCACAACGCCTGTGGAATAGAGGGTCGGGACGGTGGCTCTCGATCGTGTTCGTGGCTCTCCCGCTCCTGGGCGGCGCCCCTCTGCTCAGGCCTGCGCCGATGGTCCCGCTCGAAGCGGTGAATCCCCCGCCCGGCTTCCTCGAGGGTGACCGCTACCTGGTCGACAGTGCCTTCTTCCATCCCGAGAGCCTGATCTATCGTCACCCCGACAAGACGTTCATCGGTCTCCCCATCGACAGCGAACAACTCGACGCCTTTCTTGCAGCCTACCCGTCCTACGATGAGGTCCTCTGGCACGACCGCAGCATCCAGACCGAGGTCGACATCGAAGTGACTCGTCGAGCGTACCTTCGTGGTGTGCGTGAGTCCGTCAATGCTCATGGTGTGCGCTATCGGATCGTTCCGTTGGATCCTACCGTGTGTGCAGACCCACAACGGAATGACTGAGCGCTGATCCCGCGCCGTGGAGTCGCGCTGACCCTGGTTCCTTTGGGAACGACCGCAGCCGAACCGGGAGGGTTCGTCCCATCCGGCCTACGGCTTGGTGGTTGTCGGCCTCATTCAGGGTGCGCGATCGCCGAGCGGCTGTTCCTGACCGCGATATAGAAAGGGCCGCGAGGCTGAACACCCCGCGGCCCTCTGGCTTTTCAGCAGAAGAACTAGCTGCTAGAAGACTCTACCGCTCTCTCTGCCCACGGTTGTTACCGCGTCCACGAGGAGCGTCGGCGGAACGACCGCGGCCTCGGTCCGGCCGGTTCGGCTCGGCGAGGTTGGCGCCGCACTCGATCCGGAAGGAGTTCTGGGAGACGTTGTCGGTGATGAGGCCGATTGTGCCGTCGGCTGCCTTCTCGACGATCGCCGTCGCGAGGTAGAGATCCTGCTGCAACGCCGGATCGCAGTCGACCGTGATGTCCGTCGGCGTACCGAAATCGTTCACCAGTTGGGTTCCACCCGTCGAGGACGGGGCGGGAATCCAGGCGCCGGAAGCGATCGAGCGGTCGATCGGGGCCATGCCACCGCGGCCGACGATCTGCTGGTAAACAACGTAGCCGACGCCACAGTCGCATCCGGCATCACGGTAGTCGGCAGCGGCCAAGCTACCGCCGTCAACGGTGAGCGTGACATCTCCCGATACGACGTCGCGCCCGGACGCCGTCACGGCCGGGGCCGGAATTTCGCTCATCATGATCGTCGCGTTGCCACCGGCATCGCCCGGGAAACCGTTGAACTCGTAGTTGAGAATTGCGTTGGCGATGGCGGAGTCGATCATGAAATAGCCGACGCCGTCGAACTGGTCCGTCAACAGGATGCAGGTGCACGAGCCCGGGTCGATGTCGCCCGTGCAACCGTCGATGGCGGCTGAGAAGCCCCAGTTGACCGGGTTGCCCGAGACAGAGTTATCGTCATCTGCGGGCAGGTCCAGCGTCAGGAAGGCCGGGTAGGCGTAGTTCCCTACGCTGCGTGCCTTGGTCCAGTCGGCGACGTCCAGCCCGCCGTTGTCGATACCAAGTCCGAGTTCAGCATCGGCCGCGGAGGTCCCGGTAGTCGTGCTGAAACCCCAGAAGACCCCTGAAATTGCGTCACTGATCGGCGGGGCCGACTCGGTGTCGTAGCAGCCGTAAACGTATGTACAGGTCCGGGATCCGCCCGCACCACCCCAGTTCGGGTTGGCGACCAGGTAGGCACCCACGTTATCCATAAGGCGCGGCGACGCACAAGCGGCCTCGGCCGGCTGCAACGTCGCGGCGACCATGAGGACCACCGCCGCACCGATTGCGATTCTCGAGATTGTTTTCATGATTGATTACTCCTCCTGCGTCAAATTAGAAATGCGACGGAACAAAGGAAATGTTCGGAATGCCATCCTGGGCCTGGACCAGGTATCCCTTGCCCGGCTCGAGCGGGAACGCGCCACCGGACGTTCCGGTGTATCCCACGAAGCCGTTCGTGGTGCGATTCCACTGAGCTATCGAGGCGATGCTCGAAGTACCACCGAGTTCGGTGATCAACTCGTCGGCAGCGGTCGACGTCGAGTGGTACGGATAACCGTAAAAGTTCGTTCCGTTGAGCGAGCCGTTGGTGCCGGCTCCGTCGAAGTTCACGACGAGACCCGGATCGTGTGAGCCGACGATGATGTAGTTCACCGACGGAACCGAGGCCTGCAGCTGGACGAGGTACGCTTCGGCCGGGACGAGCGGGAAGGCGCCACCGGAAGTACCGGTGTAGCCCACGAAACCGTTCGTGGTCCGATTCCATTGCGCCACGCCTGCCACGCTGACCGTGCCACCGACGTCAATGATCAGATCGAACGCGTCGATCAGATCCGTTTGCTGATTGAACGGCAGCGCAATCGTGCTCGTTCCGTTCACCGAGCCGTTGGTGCCCTGGCCGTCCAGCACATAATTGAGCTTGAAGCCCATGTTCGAGGCATACAGCCCGCTTGCTACAAGCAATACCGTCAAGGCTGCAACGAGCCCGAAGACGACTTTCTTCTTCATGGAATCTCCTCCGCAGTCAGCGCTGTCCACCGTACGACCAACCGAATCAGTCGGTTTCTTCCCCTGACCTCGCCGGCCGGGCAACGCGCTGTGCGCCCGTAAATGTACCGGTAAGGCCCAAAACGTCAAGCAAAGAAATCGATTTCTTGGCTTCGACACGGTGGGCGGCTGGATTAACAATCTTCAAACTTGGTGACCTGTATACCGGATCAATCGATCCGATAGTAGACAATATCAGTTCCCGAATCGAGTCGATCGTCGAAACGTCCGGTAGTGGTGGTGAACGTCTCGGCACTACCCACCGACGCGGGATCGGTCGATTTGGAGACCGTGTGGGACCTGTGTCCATTCTGGATCACGAAGACGACGTTTTCGCCGGCTTTGCTGACCTCGACCCTGGGATGGGGCGACACCAGGACGCCACGGTCGTAGGGGCCTTGGGTCAGCAGGACGGAACCCACCAGCAGGGACAGCGCCAAGATCGGCACGGCGGCCCCCCAGGCCCATCGTGTAGCCGGTAGAAAGAGCGACTGGTGCGCCGCAGGCCGACCGCCCGAAGCATGCAACCGCCTGAATTCGTTGAAAATCGCGTCCCTGGCTTCAGCGGAAAGAGCTTCGGAAGAGCCCTCGCTCGCATGCCACGCCCCTAGCGCCCGATCCAGCGTTTCGCTTCGGTTTCGGTTCGTTTTGGTGGCTTTTCTCGGTCGCATGGTCGACTCCTCCCGGGCCGCTCTTCTCTCTCTGTACTCATTACTACCCGGTCGGGGTCGAGACCGTTCAACGAAAATCAGTTTTTTTTGCCGAGCCCGCTTCTTCCAGCGCCCGCTGAAGAGATCGTCGAGCCCGCCCGAGGTGCCTCCGAACGGTCACCCCGGTGATGCCCAACGAACGCGCCACCTCGCGCGTCGACAGCCCTTCCAGTTCGCGAAGAACGAAAACCGCCCGCTCGCGCTCGCTGAGGACGTTCAACGCCAGCTCGAGTTGCCGTCTGAGATCCATGCCCCGGTCCAGACGCTCGGGAAGTCCTTCATTGGAGACCACTTCCTCCAGTCCGGGCATCCATTCGGCCTCATCGCGGCGACGCCGGCCGACACGTCCCCGATAGTCGTGAACCGCGTTGACGGTGATCCGGTAAACCCACCCCGCGAACGGATTGCCCGGCTTGAATCCGCCGAGGAAACGAAAGACCCGGACGAATACCTCTTGGGCCACGTCTTCTCTGTCCGCCGGGGGAACACCCAGAAGCCGGAGGACGCGCAGGACCCTGGGCTCGTGCCGCACGAGCAGCGCCTCGAACGCTCTCTGATTCCCATCCAGGACCTGCGCAACGAGCGTTTCGTCCCTCCGGTCGTCCCGATCGGCAGCTACAGTCCGCCGGTCGTCCTCGGCGGACCGGTCGCCGGCGGAGCCTGCCGTGATGGCCTTGGATGGATCCAAAGGAGCGCGCTCCCCCGTTTCGCGTCGTCCGGACCCCTACGCACCGAACCGGTGAGGCAAGCGCGGAGACTGTCCTAGAACGGGCTGACGTTACCTCGAATGTCCACAGCGAGAACCGCATAATATCGATTTTGGGAGGGGGGCGTAAACTCGTAGATGCTCGAGCCGACCACGACCGTCGGCGACAACAGCCCGTCGCGAATCGCCTCGCGCGTGAACGGGGCGTCCGCCGCATAGATCAGGTAGTGCTTGATCTGGGCAGGAGTGCCATCGACCGTGGTGGTCACAGGTGCCCAGGACAGCACGACATCGCCCGGCGTGACCGTGGACTTGGCGACGTCAAGTGACGCCGACGAAGGTGGCTCGGAGCCGATGCCTCCAACATTGCCGTCGCCGTCCACCGCGCGGACTCGGTAGTGGAAATTCTCGCCCGCGTCGGCGGCGCCCGGGTCGGTGAAGGAGTCGCAGGGACTGATGCACTGCCCGATCTCGACCATCGATTCGACACTGTAGTCCGGTGCGGTCCCACGGAGGATCTCGTAACGGGTCACGCTCTTCGGTTTGCCGAAGATGTCCGTCGTCACCTCCGTCCAGTCGAGTACGACGTCGCTCGCCGACAGGCTGACGATCAGGTCTCCGATGAAGGACGGATTGCGTAGCCCCAATCCATAGACGGGAAAGTCGCTGGCCTCGAGTGAGTAGGCCGACGTTCTCTGGGACGTGTTCGTCGCGGTCACCGCGAAGAAGTATGGCTGCCCCTCGGTCAACCCGGTGATCGTGGCGCCGGTCTGCAATCCGGTCTCGACGGCAACGGAATACTGTTCGCTGGCCGTTCCGTAGTGCAGCGTGTACCGCTCGATGTCCGACTCGCTACTGGCCAGCCAGGTGAGTTCGAGCACGTGACCGAGACCCGGGTCGGTTACCTGCAGGCCTCCTGGGGGCGCGGGCGCGAGTGGATTGAGTGGGGTGGCCTGAACGCAGTCCGGACCGCTCGACGCACAGTCGCTATTGAGGTTCGACCAGCGGCTCTCGAAGCCCTCGGGATCGACGGCCACGAGGTGGTAGTAGTACGTGTCGGCATTGACGACATCGACATCGGCGTAGGTCGTTCCCGGTAGTCCGCTCGCCGCGAGACCGTTGAGCGGCGCGTCCGGGCGATCCGACCGGTAGACGTCGTAGGTCACACCGGCAGTGGCGCTCGCCGTCCAGGACAGATCGACGCGAGCATCACCTGGGGTCGCCTGCAGGTCCGACGGAGGCAGAACATCTCGAAGTACGAGACGCGTCGCCGGATCGCCCTGCAGGGTGTAGGCCTGGCAGGACTCGATCGAACCACGCCCGCACAACTCGGCCAGCGCGTTGACGACGACCGGCCCGATGACACGTTGCTTCGTCCGCCCGAACAGATCATCAAAGATGGATTCCGAGGCCGGCGAACCGACGAAGTTGTACGACAGGCCCGTCGGCGCAAAGACCGCCATCGCTCCGCCACCGTCCAGCTTGATCCAGTTCTCGCCGAGCGAATTGTACTGAGTGACGTGGAAGCCGCCGGTCAGACAGTTGTGAGCCATCAACCACGGCAACTCCTGAACGTTGGTCAAATCCATCGAGTCCTGGAACGTGTCCGAAGGAGGGTTGATGCGCTCGTCGAAATAGTAGTCGTCGGACCAGATCACGAAATTGCCGTGGCCGATGTACTGGACCAGCGCCGCACCGTCGGCCATACCATCCTGGCCGTTGACCGTGTCCTTGATATCCGCGTTGATGGAATCCCACGGTGTCGGGTCGGGAGTATCGAAGTACTCCGTCCAGTAGCGTAGGACCCGACTGTCGAACGGCGGAACACTCATCATCTGTTCGGCATTGTCGTTGATCAATTCGAACTGCAACGCTTCACCCGGGTTGTTTCCTGCCTTGCCGCGATCGGCGATGAACAGCGCCCGGTTCTGCCACGGTCCAGCCGGGGGGCTTTGTTCGTAGTCCAGGACTTTTTTCAGCATCAGGTTCGCATCGGTCGTGTCGCGTGCCGGGATCCGCCCGATCATCAAGTCCGGGATCTGATCCGCCCCCAGGACTGCGGCCATCACGTTGTCACTCGCGTAGTAGCCGAGTTGCGGGTCATCCTTGAAGAGAACTTGCGTCGGGATGAAGCTCCCCTCCGCCGTGCCTCCCTTGTAGTCCGTCGACCCGTCACCGAGAAGCAACACGAACGACGGCTTCGGATCGGCCCAGCCTTCCCCGGGTAGGTCGGAAATGACCCAGCGCAGGAATTCGCGGACCGCCAGCGGGCCGGGAAGCCCCTGATTGAACTCGTCCTCGACGTCTTGCAGCATAACGAGCTTGGAGGTCAGGCCACCTCGCGCAGGGGTTGCGCGGTAGTCCATCAACTGAGCCAGCGGCGCCGTGACACCCTGGTCGAGGACGTCGGGATGCGCGATGACGATCCAGTCCGCCTGTTGCGCGTTCTCGCGAAGATCGGAGACCGTGTCCGCTTCGAAGTCCTCCGGAGGTGGGACGATCAGCGCGCCGTCACCGGCTACGATGAAGCGGCGCAGCGACCCGTCGGCCAGCCCCGGATCTTCGTCCACTCGGAAACGCAGTTGATAGGGACCGCTGCCGGTGACCGTGTAGTTGACCAGGAGCACCGGCTGGACGACCTGCTCGCCGTCGGCGAGAGTGATCTCGAGAATCTCCGGACTCGGATCGCTCAGGCCGCCAATCACGAACTCGGCGTTGGCGTCCGGCCACTCGAAGACCAGTTCGTCACCGACCGCCGTGAAGGTCCGCTCGTAACCGACCTCTAGATAGTCCAGGATGACCGAGTTGCACGGCGATCCGTAGCACGTGGCCCCGCTGTCGAGCACCTCGAGTTCCACGCGGACCGGGTCCGTGAGCTCATCGCCACTCCCCGGCCACGTCCAGTCGAGTTGGTGCATGTACAGGGTCCGGCGATCGAACGCACCATCGACCGTGCCCAGCACCTTGTTGGTTGCGTTTCTCAGGGTCACCCGGGTGAGATGATCCGGGTCGACCGCGAGATCCTCAGAGATCCCCCGCACGTGAACGCGAACCGTTGCCGGATCGGTGCCCGCGACAAGACCCGGGAGTGCCACCGTGTCCTCCCGGCTGGGCGCAGTCAGGGAGAGGGTCGGCAGCCAGTACCAGGGATCGGCAGCGCCCAGCGGGCGGTATGCATCGTCCACTTCCAGGTGGACCAGGTCACGGAACTGCGTAGGCGGGGTTCGGGTGAAGGTCGGCGTCGCATCGACCTGAGCAATCGTGGGCTGCCCCGGGGCATCAATGGTCAGAAAGTAGGTGTTGACGTCGGTGAAGTCGCGAGCTTCGTACAGGTCGTTCGAAGAAGTAGGGAAGTCGGTGTTCAACTCCGTCTTTGGCTCGTCATCCAGAGCCTGTCCGTAGAATTCGATCCACTCACCGGGCTCGATCAGTCCGTCCCCGTCGTCGTTGGTGTGCCACGGAACCGCGACGTCCCGGTTGGTCAACCGCCAGGTTGTCAGATCGTACGCCAGGAAGCCGGTCGGCAGCAGTTGCGCTTCGTCGAGCCGGATCACACCGTGGTCGCGGACGAGGATTCTGCGCCGCGGAGTCGTCTCGGCGATCGATCTGGCCCCGATGGCCGAGACCGGTTCGGTCGAGCTCGGGGAGTGGGCCGACGACGACCGGAAGTAACGGGACTGGTCGTAATTGACAAACGCCTTGCGATAAGCATCCTCGAAGATGGGATCTACCGGCGCGGCGGCCGCGGGTGTCGATTCACCCGGGTTGAAGTGAACCACGACCTCGAGCGATTCTTGCACCGCCAGCCCGTCGATACGGGGATCGTAACGAACCGGCGCCAGGTGCAGCTCGACGTAACGTTGTCCTCTCAGGAAACCGGTCGGGCCGAGCCAGGCCACCTCGGCAGGAACCATATGCCGGCCGCCATAGATTCGTGGATCGGCCTCGCGACGGGTTCCGACCGCGCGGCTCAAGATGCGCTGGCGATTCTCCTCGCTTTGCCCGGGCCGCTCCAACTCCTCGCGCTCGGTCGGCGAGACTTCGACGTAACGCCGTGCGACCGGCGCAGGACGCAACGTGGGGCGCTGGGAGATCGGTCCGCCTCGAACCTCGAGCGTGGGCTCGGCATCAGGCGGGATCGCCACCAACAGCGTCTTGGTCGGAATATCCGGGGCGCCTACGCGACGCGGGAGGGTGTTGAAGCCCGGAATCCGTACGTAGAACGACCCGTCGGCGAGGCTCGACACCTCTGGCGACGGAGTCGTCAGCGTGAGGGTGAATGCTGTGTGAGAATCTGGTGCGTTCGAACGCATTGCCCAGGAAGCGGGACCCGTTTTGGGGTCCGCTCCCTGGACATTAATCGCCAGTGCGAGAAGTAACCCCCCGACGATGTATCTCGATACAGCCATGAGACGCCGGGGGACCGATCGATCGAGGTCCCGTTTGAAAAAGAGCCTTAGCTCTGGATCGGGCCCGGGCTCGCACAGCTGTCATCCGCTTTCGAGCAGTTGACAGCCCTCGCTTCGAGCTTCTCCGTGTGGATGATTGCTGGACGCTCGTAGGACTTTTTCATTCGCTTCCCCCTGTTAATGGGTTTATCCCAAATCTCAGAGCCTGTTTCACC
>Ga0316198_10000697_pt1 | contig 18263 bp, 14 predicted proteins | sample OudBieAanoxic_MG_FD_204935 | JGI IMG/M metagenome (GOLD analysis project Ga0316198, IMG submission 204935) | Coastal sediment microbial communities from Oude Bieten Haven, Netherlands - site A anoxic | ecosystem: Environmental > Aquatic > Marine > Coastal > Sediment | place: Netherlands...
CGAGGAGCACGACTTCCGCGACTTCAAGATCTCGGTCAAGCACAACGACCCGGTGGTGATGGTGCGTGCCTACGAGATGCTGGCCGAGCGCTGCGACTACCCGCTGCACCTCGGCGTCACCGAGGCCGGCCCGGCGTTCCAGGGCACCATCAAGTCCTCGGTCGCGTTCGGTGCGTTGCTCAGCCGGGGTATCGGCGACACGATCCGGGTCTCGCTGTCGGCTCCTCCTGTGGAGGAGGTCAAGGTCGGCATGCAGATCCTCGAGTCGCTCAACCTCCGTCCCCGCCGGCTCGAGATCGTCTCGTGCCCCTCGTGCGGACGCGCCCAGGTAGACGTCTACACCCTGGCCGAGCAGGTGACCGCCGGGCTCGAAGGCATGGAGGTGCCGCTTCGGGTCGCCGTGATGGGCTGTGTCGTCAACGGTCCCGGCGAGGCGAGAGAGGCCGACCTGGGCGTGGCATCGGGCAACGGCAAGGGTCAGATCTTCGTCAAGGGCGAGGTCATCAAGACCGTTCCGGAGTCACAGATCGTCGAGACGCTGATCGAAGAGGCCATGCGCATCGCCGAGCAGATGGAGGACGCCGAGGACGACTCGGTCGCCACCGTCGGCACCGGGCCCACGGTCAGCGTCGGCTGAGGCCACGCGCCGAGACCGAGAAGGACGACGGGACGTGACGCTGCAGGCCGCGCACGAGGCGCGGCTGCTCACCGCTGACCACCTGCCCGACGTCCGTCGGCTGCTCGACGCCGACCCGGTCGGCAACGTGTTCGTCAGCGCGCGCCTCGAGGTAGCGGGCATCGAGGCGCTGAGCCGGTCGCGCGAGCTGTTCGGGTACTGGGAGGACGACCGGCTGGTGGCTCTGTGCTACGCCGGGGCCAACCTGGTGCCGGTCAACGCCTCGCCCCCAGCTCAGCAGGCGTTCGCAGCACAAGCGGCCCGGCAGGCGCGCCGGTCGTCATCGGTCGTCGGTCAGGCGCAGGCCGCGTTGGCGATCGGGCAGATGCTGGCCCCGGCTTGGGGCGAGCCGCGTGACGTTCGTCCTCGTCAGCCGGTGCTGGCCATCGACAACGACGGACCTGTGCCTCCCGACCCAGGCGTTCGCCTCGTAGGGACCGGCGAGGTGGACGTGCTCATGCCGGCGGCGGTCGCCATGTTCACCGAAGAGGTCGGTGTGGACCCCCGCGCCGACGGTGGCTCGGCTCTCTACCACGCCAGGGTGAGCGAGCTGGTGCGTTCGGGCCGGGCCTACGCCCGCATCGAGAACGGCCACGTGGTCTTCAAGGCCGAGGTGGGGGCGGTGTCCCGGCACGCCTGCCAGATCCAAGGGGTGTGGGTGCGACCCGACCTGCGTGGGCGGGGACTGTCGGTGCCGGCGATGGCCGCCGTCGTGCGTCACGCCCTGCGCGACCATGCGCCGATCGTCAGCCTCTACGTCAACGACTACAACGCGCCGGCGCGGGCCACCTACCGAGCCGTCGGCTTCGAGGTGGTCGACACGTTCGCAACCGTTCTCTTCTAGCTGCTCAGCTTGTCGACGAAGCGCAGCCGCACCGGGGCGACCTCGCCGGCGGGGACGAACCCGAACACCTGCCCGTAGAACGACAGCTCCGACTCCAGCGCCTGCACCTGGTTCGCGGCGATGCGGAACCCGTGCTGCTCGCCCTCGAACGGCAGGTAGGCGTGCGGTACCTCGTTCGCCTCGAGTGCTGCCACCATGGCCTCGGCCTGGGCCGGAGGCACGACCGCGTCCTCGAGCCCCTGCATCACCAGCGTCGGCACCCGCGCCTTGTGCGCGTGCGTCACCGGCGAGCGCGCGGCCATCAGCTCGGCCGCCGCAGGCAGGGTGCCGATCATCGAGTCCAGGTAGCGGGACTCGAACTTGTGGGTATCGGCCACGAGGGCAGCGAGGTCGGCGACCCCAAAGTAGGCGACTCCGGCAGAGAATGCGTCGGTCAGTAGAGTGGTCAAGAACACGGTCGTCCCCCCGGCACTGCCCCCGTGGATCGCCGCGCGCTCGCCGTCGACCAGCCCCCCTGCGGCCAGGTGCGACACGAGAGCCGCCGCGTCCGCGACATCGACCTCGCACCAGCGGCCGTTCAGCAGCTCGCGGTACGGGCGGCCGTAGCCGGTGCTGCCCCGGTAGTCGAGGTCGGCGACGGCGAAGCCACGCGACGTCCAGTACTGCACGGCCATCGAGAAGGTCGGTCGGGCCGCGGACGTGGGCCCGCCGTGCACGGACACGATCAGCGGTGGCTGCTGACCTGCACCGGCCTGCACGTCGGGGTTCGTCGGCGGGTAGAACCAGGCGTGGGCCGTCTGCCCGTCGTCGGTGGGGAACGAGATCGCCCGCGGTACCGACACCCACTCGCGCTGCAGCGAGGCCCCGGCTGCAGGGCGCAGCACGTCTGCGGACTCGATCCGACGTACCTCGGCCGGCTGGTCGCTGAAGCCGACGATCCCGATCAGCGAGGTGCCGTCGTGCGCCAGCTCGGCCACGCGCTGCCCGCTCAGCACGGTGGCTGAGGTCTCACCCGACTCGGGCACCGAGGTGACAACGGTGTCCCCGTCCGACCCGTGGACGGTGACCACAGTGCCGTCCGCGCGCACCACGTACCGCGACTGCCCGAAGACCCACATCGGCAGGGAGACCTCGGCGTCCACGGACACGACGGGGGTCAATCGGTCCACCCCGTCCACCCGGTGGACGTTCCACCAGCCTGAGCGGTCCGAGCACACGAAGAGGGACGCGTGGCGCCCCCACTCCGGCTGCACCAGCGACTCCCCGGCGCCACCGGCTTCCCGGCGCGGGTCGGCCAGGTGCGCCACCCCGTCCACGTCCTGGAGGCGACCCACCCACAGCTCGGTCGCGTCCCACGGCATGTTCGGGTGGTTCCACGCCAGCCAGGCGAGCTGGCGGCCGTCGCGGGAGATCCGGGGCGCGGCCACGAAGTCGGAGTCGCTGAAGAGCACGACCGGGGCGGCCGAGCCGTCCGTCGGGATCGCCACGACCTCGTTGTGCACGTCGGTCGCGACGTCGGGCCCCTCGTGCCGCTCGCGGACGCAGACGACCCACCGACCGTCGGGGCTGACGTCGCCGTCGGCGTAGCGCCAGGCGTGCGGGGCCGGGGGCTCCGGTGTGATCGCCACCGGCTGGTGGCCCGGCTCGATGCGATACAGCCGCTGGTCGTCCCAGGACGCCGCGATGACCGTCTCGTCGTGCACCCACCAGGCGCCGCCGCCGTACTCGTGCACGCGAGTGCGTGCATTGAACCCGCCGGGCAGCACCTCGTGGACCGTGCCGTCCCCGTCGCAGCGCACGATCGCCTCCCGGCCGGACTCGCTGGGCCGCGTCTCGCTCCACCACACGATGCCGTCGCCGGCCCGCACGGCCGTGGGGACCGACGCGCCTTTCACCACGTCGTTCGCGGAGACGATGCTGGGCCAGGCGCCGAACGGGACAACCGGAGTCATGGCCACAACCGTAGATCCCCAGCGGCGCGATGACTGAGGGCAACCAGCATCGGTGGGTGTGCCGATATCCTCACACCCCGCCCGCCCGCCTGACCCGGAGTGCCCCGTGATCCTGAGGATGTCCCAGCTGTTCCTGCGCACCCTGCGCGAGGACCCGGCCGACGCCGAGGTGCCCAGCCACCGGCTGCTGGTGCGGGCGGGCTACATCCGCCGGGCGGCGTCCGGCGGGTACACCTGGCTGCCGCTGGGGTACCGCGTGCTGCGCAACGTCGAGCAGGTCGTGCGCGAGGAGATGGACGCCGCCGGCTTCCAGGAGGTGCACTTCCCAGCGCTTCTGCCGCGCGAGCCCTACGAGCGCAGCGGCCGGTGGACCGACTACGGCGACGACCTCTTCCGCCTGCAGGACCGCAAGGGCGCCGACCACCTGCTGGCCCCCACCCACGAGGAGATGTTCACCCTCCTGGTCAAAGACCTGTACTCCTCGTACAAGGACCTGCCGACGAGCATCTACCAGATCCAGTGGAAGTTCCGCGACGAGCCCCGGCCGCGCGCGGGCCTTCTGCGTGGCCGTGAGTTCCTGATGAAGGACTCCTACTCTTTCGACATCGACGACGCTGGCCTCGCGGCGAGCTACGCGCAGCATCGCGAGGCGTACCAGCAGCTCTTCGACCGGCTCGGCGTCGAGTACGTGATCGTCTCGGCCATGTCCGGCGCCATGGGCGGCTCGGCCAGCGAGGAGTTCCTGCTGCCCACGGAGGTCGGCGAGGACACCTACGTGCGGTGCACGTCGTGTGACTACGCCGCCAACACCGAGGCCGTCACCACCCCGCGGCCGCCCGAGCCCAGCACGGACGGTGTGCGGGCCGCCCACGTGGAGAGCACGCCTGACACGCCGACCATCGACACACTGGTGGGGATCTCGAACGATCGTGGCGACCTGCGCCGCGCCGACCGGGCGTGGACAGCCTCCGACACGCTGAAGAACGTGGTGGTCACCCTGCGCCACCCGGGTGGTCGCACCGAACCGCTGGTCGTCGGCGTCCCGGGAGATCGCGAGGTCGACCTGAAACGTCTCGGCGCAGCCGTCGCACCGGCCGTCCCCGAGCCGTTCGGCGAGGACGACTTCGCCGCTCATCCCGCTCTTGTGCGCGGGTACATCGGGCCGACGATCCTGGGGGAGCGCAGCGTCAGCGGCATCCGCTACCTCACCGACCCGCGCGTCGTGCCCGGCACCCGCTGGATCACCGGGGCGAACGAGCCGGGGCGACACGTCTACGACCTCGTGGCGGGACGCGACTTCACCTCTGACGGCACCATCGAGGCGGCCGAGGTGCGCGCCGGTGACGTCTGCCCGCGGTGCGGGGCCGCGCTCGAGATCGCCCGAGGCCTCGAGATCGGCCACATCTTCCAGCTCGGACGCACGTACGCCGAGGCCCTGGACCTCACCGTGCAGGACGAGTCCGGCAAGCAGGTCGTCGTCACCATGGGGTCCTACGGCGTCGGGGTGTCGCGCCTGGTAGCAGCGATCGCTGAGCAGACCCACGACGAGCTGGGACTGTGTTGGCCCGTGACCGTCGCGCCCGCGCAGGTGCACGTCGTCGCAGCCGGCAAGGGCGAGGAGATCGCCGGCACCGCCGCTCGGCTGGCCGAGGAGCTCTCGGCCAGCGGCCTGGATGTGCTGCTCGACGATCGGACGGGGTCGGCGGGTGTCAAGTTCGCCGACGCCGAGCTCATCGGCGTCCCGGTCATCCTCGTGGTCGGCCGTGGGTTGAAGGACGGGGTCGTCGAAGTACGCGACCGGCGTAGCGATGAGCGCACGAACGTGCCCGTCGACGAGGCCGTCACCTCGGTCGGCGTCGTCGTCGCCGGGGGGTGAGCCGCGCGCGTCCGGCGCAGTAGCCTGACGACGAACCAGGAACGACGGCGGCGGGGTCGGTCCCGACGTCACGACGCAGCGAGAGGCAGGCGGAGACGTGCAGGCGGCTCAGGTTGTGAACGAGCTTCGGGCACGGCTCACCCCCGTCATCGCCACGGCCGGGTACGACCTCGAGGACATCGTCGTCGCCCCGGCCGGCAAGCGTCGACTGGTGCGCATCACGGTGGACAAGGACGGTGGGGTGACCCTCGACGAGTGCGCGGAGGTCTCCCGCGATGTCTCGGCGGCTCTCGACGCTGCTGACGACGTGCTGGGCCACCAGCCCTACACCCTCGAGGTCAGCTCGCCGGGGGTGTCGCGTCCCCTCACCGAGCCACGGCACTGGCGGCGCAGCGTCGGTCGGCTGGTGAAGGTGGTCCTGTCCGATGGGTCGAGCGTGACTGGGCGGGTCGTCTCCTCGAGCGAGATCTCCGTCGGGCTCGACATCGACGGCAGCCCGCGTGAGGTCGCCCTCGCCGACGTTGCCAAGGCCGTTGTCCAGGTCGAGCTCAACCGACGTCCCGACGAGGCGGCCGACGAGGGAGGTGGGGTCTGAGGATGGACATCGATCTCAAGCTGTTGCGCGCTCTGGAGAGCGAGAAGGGGGTGCCGTTCGAGACCCTTGCCGAGACCATCGAGTCGGCCCTGCACGCCGCCTACGAGCGCACTCCATCGGCGCAGCCGCACTCCAGGGTGCAGCTCGACCGCAAGACCGGCCATGTCACGGTGTGGGCACAGGAGCGCGGCGACGACGGCGAGCTGCGCCAGGAGTGGGACGACACGCCCGAGGGTTTCGACCGGATCGCGGCGATGACTGCCCGCCAGGCGATCCGCCACGGGTTGCGCCAGCTGGAGGAGGAGCAGACCTACGGAGAGTTCCTCACCCTGGAGGGTGAGATCGCGTCCGGGATCGTGCAGCAGGGTCCCGACCCACGCTCGGTGCTGGTCAAGATCGGCGACGTCGAGGCGACGCTGCCGGTACAGGAGCAGGTGCCGGGGGAGTCCTACCCGCACGGCACCCGCCTGCGGTGCTTCGTCGTCCAGGTGCGCAAGGGAATGCGCGGACCTGTCGTCACCGTGTCGCGCAGCCATCCGGGGCTGGTCAAGAAGCTGTTCGCGCTGGAGGCCCCCGAGGTGGCCGACGGAACCGTCGAGATCGCTGCCATCGCCCGCGAGGCCGGCCACCGAACCAAGATCGCCGTGCGCTCCACCCGCCCGGGAGTCAACGCCAAGGGCGCGTGCATCGGCCCGATGGGGGCGCGCGTGCGGGCGGTCATGGCTGAGCTGAACCAGGAGAAGATCGATATCGTCGACTTCTCCGACGACCCCGCCGAGCTCGTCGGGCACGCCCTGTCGCCGGCGCGCGTCCGCTCGGTGCAGGTAGTCGACCTCGACGCCAGGGCTGCGCGGGTGTTCGTGCCGACCGACCAGCTCTCGCTCGCCATCGGCAAGGAGGGCCAGAACGCCCGGCTGGCCGCTCGACTCACGGGCTGGCGCATCGACATCCGCCCCGACGAGCCGCCGGACGGTCAGGTCGAGTCGAGCGACGTCGACGGCTCGGTGCCGTCTGCATCGGGCTCGACCGGTCCCGATGCGGGGTAGACTCCATGACGGAATCCCGGCCGAGCCGGTCGTCGCCACGCGTGCCCCAACGGACCTGTGTCGGCTGCCGCACCCGGACGGACCGTTCCCACCTGATCCGCGTGGTGGTGGGAGAGGGGCAGCCACCTGCTCTTCTTCTCGATCTGCGGGGAGGCCTTCCTGGCCGGGGCGCGCACCTGCACCCCGACATGAGGTGCCTGGACCTGGCTGAACGCCGACGTGCGTTCAGCCGCGCTCTCCGGCTCACTGGGCCGGTGGACGTCAGCACGGTCCGGCGCTACCTCGAGGAGACCGCCCCGAAGTCGACGCCGCGCAGAGACGGACGAACCGAGGGAGTAGTGACGTGAAGCTCGAGAGCGCTCGATGAGCACCCTGAAATGAGCAACAACACCGGCTGACGGTTCGGGCGCCATGACCCGGACCGAGAAGGAGAGCAGTGGCAAAGGTCCGGGTATACGAGCTCGCCAAAGAGCTCGGGGTCGACAGCAAAGAGGCCCTCAAGAAGTTGAACGACATGGGCGAGTTCGTCCGATCGGCATCATCGACGGTCGAGCCGCCGGTAGCGAAGCGCCTTCGTGAGGCGCTCGCATCGGCCGCTCCCGCTGAGCCGAAGAAGGCGGCCGCGACGCCACCGGCGGGAGGAGCCAAGGCCGGCAAGCCGGCCCCACGTCCTGCGCCGGCGGCCAAGGCCGCGCCGGCTCCGGCCGTCGAGGAGCGGGCAGCCCAGCCTGACTCAGCGCAGGCACCGGCTGTCCCCGCAGTCGACACTCCCGGCCCCGATGTCCCGGCCGCGCCTGCTGCCAAGGGCCGCGACTCGGCGACCGACGACGCGGTGAGCGGTGCGGCAACGACCGATGCCGCCCCTGCTGCCGGGACGCCCGGCCCCAGGCCTGCCGCTCCCAGTCCCAAGCCGGCGGCAGCAGGTTCCGGCCGGCCGGCGCCGGGTCCGAAGGCATCTGGCCCCAAGCCTGCGGGCCCCCGGCCGCGAGCGCCGCGCCCGGGCAACAACCCGTTCACGGGTTCCGAGCAGCGCTCGGCGCCGCGTCCGGGCAACAACCCCTACGGCAGCAGCTCGTCGGGGATGCCACGTCCGGGCCAGCGTCCCGGCGGCGCCGGCCGTCCGGGTCAGCCCGGCAGCGGCGGGCCGCGCCCCGGCGCCCCCACCCCGGGCATGATGCCGCCTCGCCCTGCGGGCAGGCCAGCTCCCGGACAGGGACGTCCGGGTGGTCAGGGTCGTCCCGGCGGCGGTGCCCCCGGCGGCCGTGGTCGCGGCGGTCCGGGTGGAGGTGCCCCCTTCGGCGGCGGCGGTCGTCCCGGCGCAGGCCGTGGCGGACGCGCAGGCACCGCCGGAGCGTTCGGCCGTCCTGGCGGTCGTCCGCAGCGTGGCCGCAAGAGCAAGAAGCAGCGCCGCCAGGAGTTCGACAACATGCAGGCCCCCAGCATCGGGGGCGTGCGGATCCCACGCGGCACCGGTCAGTCCGTCCGGATGCCCCGCGGTGCGTCGCTCAGCGACTTCGCCGAGAAGATCGGCGCCGACCCGGCGTCGCTGGTGCAGGTGCTGTTCGCCCTGGGTGAGATGGTCACGGCCACGCAGTCGGTGGACGAGGAGACCTTCAAGGTTCTCGGCGAGGAGCTGGGATATCGGCTCGAGATCGTCTCGCCCGAGGACGAGGATCGCGAGCTGCTGGAGTCGTTCGACATCGAGCTCGACGTCGACGAGGAAGCCGACGCCCCGCCGCGTCCGCCCGTCGTGACCGTCATGGGCCACGTCGACCACGGGAAGACCAAGCTGCTCGACGCGATCCGCGATGCAAACGTCGTGGCCGGCGAGGCCGGCGGCATCACCCAGCACATCGGTGCCTACCAGGCCCACATGCAGCATGAGGGCGAGGACCGCTCGCTGACCTTCATCGACACCCCGGGTCACGAGGCGTTCACCGCCATGCGTGCGCGCGGTGCGAAGGTCACCGACCTCGCCGTGCTGGTGGTCGCCGCCGACGACGGAGTCATGCCGCAGACGGTCGAGGCGCTCAATCATGCCCAGGCCGCCGACGTGCCGATCGTCGTCGCAGTCAACAAGGTCGACAAGGAGGGGGCGAACTCCGCGAAGATCCGGCAGCAGCTCACCGAGTACGGCCTGGTGGCCGAGGAGTACGGCGGCGACACGATGTTCGTCGACGTCTCCGCGCTGAAGCGGGTGGGCATAGCCGATCTGCTGGAAGCCGTCCTGCTCACCGCCGACGCCGCATTGGAGCTGCGCGCCGACCCGACGGTGGACGCACGCGGGATTGCCATCGAGGCGCACCTGGACCGTGGGCGAGGTCCGGTGGCGACCGTGCTGGTCCAGCGCGGGACGCTGCGCGTCGGCGACGCCGTCGTCTGTGGCCAGGCCTACGGCCGTGTCCGGGCGATGCTCAACGAGAAGGGCGAGTCGATCGTCGAGGCTGGTCCGTCGCGTCCGGTGCAGGTACTGGGCCTGACCGCCGTGCCCGGTGCCGGCGACACGTTCCTGGCGACCGAGGACGAGCGCACCGCCCGTCAGATCGCTGAGAAGCGTGAGGCGATGGAGCGCAACGCCGCCCTGGCCAAGGCCCGCAAGCGGGTCACGCTGGAGGACTTCTTGGAGTCCTCGAAGATCGAGACTCTCAACCTCATCCTCAAGGGCGACGTGTCCGGTGCGGTCGAGGCGCTGGAGGACGCACTGCTGCAGCTCGACGTCGGCGAGGAGGTCGACCTGCGCATCATCGACCGCGGCGTCGGTGCCATCACCGAGACCAACGTCATGCTCGCGGCCGCCTCCGACGCTGTCGTCATCGGCTTCAACGTCCGCGCACAGGGCAAGGCGACCGAGCTCGCCGACCGCGAGGGTGTGGAGATCCGCTACTACACCGTCATCTACCAGGCCATCGAGGATGTCGAGAACGCGCTCAAGGGCATGCTCAAGCCGGAGTTCGCCGAGGTGTCGCTCGGTCAGGCCGAGGTGCGCGAGGTCTTCCGATCGTCCAAGTTCGGCAACATCGCCGGGTGCCTGGTCACCAAGGGCGTCATCCGACGCAACACCAAGGCCCGTCTGGTCCGCGACGGCGTCGTCGTCAACGACAACCTGGCGATCGACTCGCTGCGCCGGTTCAAGGACGACGCCACCGAGGTGCGCGACGGATACGAGTGCGGCATCGGACTGGGCTCGTTCAACGACATCGCCGAGGGCGACGTCATCGAGACGTTCGAGATGCAGGAGAAGCCGCGAGCCTGACATGTGGACCGGGACGCTCGAATGCGACCTGCTGCTCGGTGACGTCGCGTCGTTGAAGCAGAAGCGGTCGGTGGTACGGCCGCTGGTGGCCGAGGTTCGCCGCCGCTTCGACGTCGCCGTCGCCGAGACGGGGTCGTCGGACCTGCTGCGCCGAGCCGAGGTGGGCGTGGCCGTCGTCGCCGGCGACGGCGCCCACTGCACCGAGGTGCTCGACGCCGTCGAGCGGTTCGTGGCGCAGCGCCCCGAGACCGATCTGCTGGCCGCCCATCGCCGGCTGCTCGGACCAGAGGACTGAGGAGATGGAGTGATGGCCAACGAGGTGCGAGCACGCAAGCTCGCCGATCGCATCAAGGTGATCGCGGCCGAGACGCTCGAGCGGCGGGTCAAGGACCCGCGGCTCGGGTTCGTCACCGTGACCGACGCACGAGTCACCGGTGACCTGCGCGAGGCGAGCGTGTTCTACACCGTGTACGGCGACGAGGAGCAGCGCGAGTCCACGGCCGTGGCCCTCGACAACGTACGTGGCCTCGTGCGCAGCGAGGTCGGGGCGCAGACGGGGATCAAGTTCACCCCGACGATCACCTTCGTGCTCGACGCGGTGTCCGACAACGCTCGAGTGATCGACGACCTTATCCGCCAGGCCCATGCAGCGGACGAGGCGGTTGCCGAGGCGGCGCGCAAGGCCACGTACGCCGGTGAGTCCGACCCGTACAAGAAGCCGGTGGACCTCGACGAGACGGCCGGCGACGACCCGGAGGGCTCGTGACCGAGCCGTCCTCGGGCGTCCTGCTGGTCGACAAGCCGACCGGCATGTCGTCGCACGCCGTCGTCGGTCGCGTCCGTCGCCTTGCCGGCACTCGCAAGGTGGGCCATGCAGGCACCCTCGACCCGATGGCGACCGGTGTGCTGGTGCTGGGCATCAACCGCGGAACCCGACTGCTGCACTACCTGGTCGGCGCCGACAAGGAGTACACGGCCACGGTTCGGCTCGGGGTGTCCACCACCACCGACGACGCCGAGGGCGAGGTGGTGACGCTCACCGATGCCTCCGGTGTCGACGAGGAGCAGGTTCGGGCGGCGACGCTGCCCCTGACCGGTGCGATCGACCAGGTGCCCAGCTCGGTGTCGGCGATCAAGGTCGACGGGCAGCGGGCCTACGCCCGCGTGCGTGCCGGCGAGGACGTCGCGCTGGCTCCGCGGCGGGTGACCGTCTCGCGCTTGGACGTGCTGGCTGCTCGGCCGGCCGGCGAGCACCTCGACGTCGACGTCAGCGTCGAATGCTCCTCGGGCACCTATGTCCGTGCGCTGGCCCGCGACCTCGGCGCTGCCCTCGGGGTGGGTGGGCACCTCACCGTGCTGCGTCGCACCAGGGTCGGGCCGTTCACCCTCGACGAGGCTCGGGGGCTGGACGACCTGCAGCCTGGGCTGGAACCGGCGCTGCTGGGCCTCGGCGAGGCCGCGGGACGTTTCTTGCCGCAGCGGGTTCTCACCCCGGACGAGGCAGACCGTGCCCGTCACGGGGTGTCGCCCACGCCGAGCGCGGTCGGCGGTCCCATCGCGTTGGTCGACGAGAGTCGAGCCTTGATCGCGGTGGCCGAGAACGCCGGGCCCCGCAGTCAGCTCCGAGCGGTCTTCGTGGGGTGACACTCTGATGGACGTGACGGTGTGGACCTCGCTGGACGAGGTGCGGGCCGAGCCGTGCGTGGTGTCGATCGGCACGTTCGACGGTGTGCACCGTGGTCACCGGGTCGTCGTCGGGCACGGCCGCGCCGAGGCCGACGCACGGGGCGTCCCACTGGCCGTCCTCACCTTCGACCCGCACCCGGTGTCCGTCGTGCGTCCGGGCATGGAGCCGGCGGCGATCGCCACGCTGCGTCACCGGGTGGAGCTGCTGCGCCAGTCCGGCGCCGACTCGGTGCTGGTGCTGCCCTTCACCCGCCAGACCGCGGCCATGAGCGCCGCGGAGTTCGTCGAGCACATCCTGGTGGACGTGATGAAGGCGCGGGCTGTGGTGGTGGGGGAGGACTTCCGGTTCGGCCACCGCGCTGCCGGCGACGTGGCGTTGCTGTCGACGATCGGGGACGTCGCCGGTTTCGACGTCGTCGCCGTGGGGCCGGTGGGTCACGACGGCATCCGCTGGTCATCGACCGAGGTACGTCGCCGGGTGGCCGACGGCGACGTCCGCGGCGCGGCACAGGTGCTCGGGCACCTCTTCGAGGTCGAGGGTCCCGTCGTCACCGGTGACAAGCGCGGTCGTGAGCTGGGATACCCGACGGCCAACGTCGCCGTGGCACCGCAGATGCTCGTCCCTGCCGACGGCGTGTACGCCGGCTACCTGCGCCGGCTGGCCGAGCCGACGACCGTGCTGGCGGCGGCCGTGTCCGTCGGAACCAACCCGACGTTCGACGGCCCGGACCGCCGCGTGGAGGCCTACGTGCTGGATGTGGACGACATCGACCTCTACGGCAACGAGGTCGCCGTCAGCTTCGTCCAGCAGCTGCGCGGGCAGCAACGCTTCGCCGACGTCGACGCCCTGGTGGCGCAGATGGGCGTGGACGTGTCCCGCAGTCGTGAGGTGCTCGACCGCCGCGACGCTGCCGCCGTCAGCTCGATGATCAACGGCCGCCTACCCGATGAGGCCGGGTAGCTGCACGAGCACGCCGGGGTTCAGGACCCCGGCCGGGTCGACTGCCAGCTTGGCAGCCGCCAATGCCCGGGCGAAGGGCTCGGGTCGCTGGTCGCGGTAGCCCGGCATGTGCACCCGACCGACCGCGTGGTGGTGGGTGATGGTTCCGCCCGCGTCCATGATGGCCTGCGACGCCGCCGCCTTGACGGCGTCCCACTGCGAGACGAGCGAGCCGGGGCGGCCCGGGGCGAGCACCGTGTAGTACGGCGCGAGTCCGTCCGGGTAGACGTGGGTGACGCGCATGCCGACCTGGCCACCGCCGCAGACCTCCGTCAGGGCAGCCGTGACGGCATCGATGATCGCGGCGTGCAGCCGGTCGAAGTCCGACCACGTGCACGCGGTCTCGAAGGTCTCGGCGACGAAGCCCAGGCTGATCATGGCGTCGCGCAGGTAGGGCGCGCGCACGAAGGCGGAGCGCCACTCCCCGGCGGCGTCCGGCCCTCCGTGCGGTCGCCCTCGCGGCGTCCCACCCACATCCGCGGCGATCGTCACTGCACGGGCGAGTGCGTCGTCCACGGGATGATCGGCTGACTCGAAACCGAGCAGCAGCACGCTGGACCCGTCGCTCACCCCGGCGGACTGGGCCTCGGTGGGGTCGAGCACGCGGCAGTTCGCCGGGCTCAGCCCGCTCTGCACCACGAGCCGAGCCGCTGAGATCGCGGCCTCCAGGCCGGCGGGCGCGGCGAAGTGCACGGGAGTCGAGGCTCGCCACCGCGGGCGTTCCTGCACCCGCAGCCACGTCTCCGTCACGACGCCGATCGCGCCCTCCGAGCCGATCAGCAGGCGGTCCGGAGACGGCCCTGCACCGCTGCCGGGCAGCCGACGTGACTCCCACACCCCGGTCGGGGTCACGGCGCGGACCGACTCCACGAGGTCGTCGACGTGCGTGGGCCCGGTGGCGAAGTGCCCGCCGGAGCGCGTGGCCACCCAGCCGCCCACGGTGCTGTGCTCGTAGGACTGTGGGTAGTGGCGCATGCTCAGCCCGAACGGCTTGAGCCCGGCGTCGGCGTCGGGGCCGTAGGTGCCGGCGCGAATGCGGGCGGCCCGAGAGACCTCGTCCACCTCGACCACCCCGCTCAGCCCGGTCAGGTCGAGCGAGACGACCGGCCGGTCGGGGCGTGCGCTGCCGGACAGGTCACCCTCGACGCCGCCGACGACGCTGGACCCGCCGCCGTAAGGGACGACGGCGACGTCGGCGTGGCTCGCCCAGTCGAGCAGGTCGACCACGTCGGCCTCGGTGGTCGGGAAGGCGACCAGGTCGGGCGGGTTCTCCCACCGGCGCTCGAAGGCGCGAGCGACGTCGCGGTAGGCCTTGCCGTAGGTGTGGGCGGCCCGGTTGGGGACGGCGTCGCTCATGATCGCGCCCAGCGCTGATGGCGCAGCGACGCGCGGGTCGGGTAGATGGACCTCGTCCAGGCGAGGCTCCGCCGTGTGAGTCGGTGTGACGCCGAAGTGGGCGGCGGCGAACGCCCGTAGACCGTCGACCTCGTCGGGTGAGAGCGCCTCGTCGACGAATCCCCACCCGAACCACGACCGTTGTCGAGCGTCCACCATGGGTCCATCATGGACGGGTCGGGGGCGTACGCGGAGGTGTTCCATGGCAAGCAGCAACAACGCAGGAGCAGCAGGCGGCGGCGCGGTGTACGGCATCGGTCTGTTCGGCGCCCTGGTCTACTTCTTCCAGGCCGCCGACTCGTTCGGCGAGTACGCGCTGGCGATCCTGCAGACGCTGTTCTGGCCGGGGTTCCTGGTGTACGAGGCACTCAAGGCTCTCGGCGCCTGAGCAGCGCGGCTCGCCCGTGAGCGTCGACGAGCGGACGGTCGCCTGGCTCCTGCAGGGCGACCCGGCTGTGCGCTGGCGCACGCTGCGCGACCTGTGCAACGTCGATGGTGACGTCGTCGACGGTGAGCGCGCCCGGGTCGGGAGCCAGGGCTGGGGCGCACGACTGCTGGCCCACCAGCAGCCCGACGGGGGTTGGCAGGGGATCTACTCGCCGAAGTGGGTCTCCACGACGTACTCGCTGCTTCACCTGATGTGGCTGGGTCTGCCGCCACGACACCCCGCGGCAGTGGCCGGCATGGACCAGTTGTGGGCCTGGCAGCGCCGCTGGCGTGCTCCGGAGACCTGCATCGAGTCGATGCTCGTGCGCCTCACCGCGACGTTCTACTACCCGACGCCGCACCTGGACGCCGTGCTGGCCGACCTGCTCGACCAGCAGCTCGACGACGGGGGATGGAACTGCGTGACCCGCTCGGACAAGGGCGTTCACGGATCGTTCCACACCAGCATCCAGGCGCTGGAAGCGCTGGCGGCCTATCGACTCGCCGGGGGGAGCCTGCCGACGAAGCAGGCGGAGGCTCGCGGCCGAGAGTTCTTCCGGCGCCACCGCCTCTACCGGTCCCACCGCACCGGCGCTGTGGCCATCGCTGCCAGCACACGGTTCCCGGCGTTCCCGGAGTGGCATTTCGACGTCCTGCGCGGACTCGAACACCTCGTCGACGTCGGCGCACCCCGGGACGAGCGCTGGGCGGATGCCGTCATGCTGCTGGAGCGCAAGCGGCGAAGAGACGGGCACTGGCCTCGCTACGCGCCCTACGCCGGCCGGCAGTGGTTCGAGCTCGAGCCGCCCGGCCCGTCGCGCTGGACGACCGTTCGGGCGCTTCGCGTGCTGGCGTGGTGGGACATCGCCGGCTGATACGCTTGGCACGCCGTCAGATCGGCCGCGGAACACTCATGCCCCGGTGGATATGCCCGGACGCACCGCGCAACGACACACGAAGGAGCGGGCCACCCATGTCCATGGACGCCGCCACGAAGCAGCAGGTCATGACCGACTACGCCCGTTCCGAGGGTGACACCGGTTCTCCGGAGGTGCAGGTGGCGCTGCTCACGCATCGCATCAACCACCTGACCGAGCACCTCAAGGAGCACAAGCACGACCACCACAGCCGCCGTGGGCTGCTGCTGATGGTCGGACGTCGTCGGCGTCTGCTCAACTACCTGAGCGACACCGACATCTCGCGCTACCGGGCGCTCATCGAGCGTCTGGGTCTGCGCCGCTAGACCCTCCCCGCCAGCGGGGCAGGCACAACTTCATATCCCATCCATGGGGTCAGCCACCGGGACCCACCGGTCCTCGGTCGTGGCTTTCGGGCGCGACGCGCCCGCGGGCTTCCATCGATGACCGGTCCGCCGGACGTGACCCCGCTGACGCCCTAAGGAGGGCTGCCCATGACGGGTCAGCAGGAAACAGCCGCAACTGCGGTCATCGACAACGGTCGCTTCGGACAGCGACGCATCACCTTCGAGACCGGACGACTGGCCCGCCAGGCCGCCGGCTCCACCGTGGCCTCCCTGGACGACGACACCGTCGTCCTCTCGGCCACCACCGCCTCGCGGAACCCCAAGGAGCACTTCGACTTCTTCCCGCTCACCGTCGACGTCGAGGAGCGCATGTACGCCGCGGGGCGCATCCCCGGCTCGTTCTTCCGTCGTGAGGGACGCCCCTCGACCGAGGCGATCCTCACCTGCCGTCTCACCGACCGCCCCCTGCGCCCCTCGTTCGTCAAGGGCCTGCGCAACGAGGTGCAGGTGGTCGTGACGGTGCTCTCGTTGGACCCCAAGGACCACTACGACGTGCTCGCGATCAACGCGGCGTCGATGTCGACCCAGCTGTCGGGTCTGCCGTTCTCCGGGCCCATCGGTGCGGCACGCATCGCCCTCATCGAGGGCCAGTGGGTTGCCTTCCCGACCGTCGACCAGCTCGAGAGCGCCGTGTTCGACATGGTGCTGGCCGGTCGCGTCCTGCCCGACGGTGACGTCGCCGTGATGATGGTCGAGGCCGAGGCCACCGACCAGGCGTGGCGGCTGATCGCCGACGGGGCCATCGCCCCGACCGAGCAGGTCGTCGCTGAGGGTCTGGAGGCCGCCAAGCCCTTCATCAAGGCGCTGTGCGCGGCGCAGTCCGAGGTGGCCGGGGCCGCTGCCAAGCCGGTGGCCGACTACCCGACCTACCCCGAGTACGCCGACGACGTCTACGAGGCTGTGGTCGAGGCGGGGCAGTCCGCACTCGCCGATGCGCTGCGCATCGCCGGCAAGGCCGAGCGCGAGGCCGCTCTCGACGACGTGCGCGCCGAGGTCGCCGCCGCGCTCAGCGAGACCTACGAGGGTCGCGAGAAGGAGATCAGCGCCGCTTTCCGCTCGCTGACCAAGAGCGAGGTCCGCCAGCGGGTGCTCACCGACGGGGTGCGCATCGACGGCCGAGGCCTCACCGACATCCGGCCGCTGACCGCCGAGGTCGCGGTGCTGCCGCGGGTGCACGGGTCGGCTCTGTTCGAGCGTGGCGAGACGCAGATCATGGGTGTCACCACGCTGAACATGCTCAGTCTCGAGCAGAAGCTCGACACGCTGGCACCGGTCACCTCCAAGCGCTACATGCACCACTACAACTTCCCGCCCTACTCCACCGGCGAGACCGGTCGGGTGGGTTCGCCCAAGCGCCGCGAGATCGGCCACGGGGCACTCGCCGAGCGCGCGCTCGTACCGGTGCTGCCGGACCGCGAGGAGTTCCCCTACGCGATCCGGCAGGTGTCCGAGGCGCTCGGCTCGAACGGGTCGACATCGATGGGCTCGGTCTGCGCGTCCACCATGTCCCTGCTCAACGCCGGGGTGCCGCTGCGTGCCCCGGTGGCCGGCATCGCCATGGGTCTCATCTCCGGCGAGGTCGATGGCGAGACCACGTACGTGACGCTGACCGACATCCTCGGGGCCGAGGACGCCTTCGGCGACATGGACTTCAAGGTCGCCGGCACGCGGGACTTCGTCACGGCCCTGCAGCTCGATACCAAGCTCGACGGCATCCCCGCCTCGGTGCTGGTCGGTGCCCTGAGCCAGGCCCGCGACGCCCGGCTGGCGATCCTGGACGTCATGGCCGAGGCCATCGACGCCCCGGACGAGATGAGCCCCTACGCGCCGCGGATCATCACCGTGAAGATCCCTGTCGACCAGATCGGTGCGGTGATCGGGCCCAAGGGCAAGATCATCAACCAGATCCAGGACGACACGGGTGCGCAGATCGCCATCGAGGACGACGGCACGATCTTCATCGGTGCCGTCGACGGCCCGAGCGCCGAGGCAGCCCGCACGATGATCAACCAGATCGCGAACCCCACCATGCCTCAGCCGGGGGAGCGCTACCTGGGCACGGTCGTCAAGACGGTCGCCTTCGGTGCCTTCGTCTCGCTGGTGCCCGGCAAGGACGGCTTGCTGCACATCTCGAAGCTGCGGTCGCTGGCCGGTGGCAAGCGGGTGGAGAACGTCGAGGACATCCTGCAG
>Ga0316198_10000698_pt1 | contig 18259 bp, 14 predicted proteins | sample OudBieAanoxic_MG_FD_204935 | JGI IMG/M metagenome (GOLD analysis project Ga0316198, IMG submission 204935) | Coastal sediment microbial communities from Oude Bieten Haven, Netherlands - site A anoxic | ecosystem: Environmental > Aquatic > Marine > Coastal > Sediment | place: Netherlands...
CACACTTCGTCAAACCGATGGCGAACCATCTTGTCCATGAGACGAGCCCCTATCTGCTCCAACACGTCGACAATCCGGTCGACTGGTATCCCTGGGGTCAAGAGGCGATGCGGCTCGCCGAGAAGCAAGACAAGCCGATCCTGCTCAGCATTGGCTACGCCGCCTGCCATTGGTGCCATGTAATGGCCCATGAGTCGTTCGAAGATGAGGCGACGGCGGCACAGATGAACGCGGACTTCATCAACGTCAAAGTCGATCGCGAAGAGCGCCCCGACGTCGACAGCATCTACATGCAGGCAGTCCAGGCCATGGTCGGTCGGGGGGGCTGGCCGATGACGGTCTTTCTCACGCCATCCGGCAAGCCTTTCTACGCCGGTACGTATTTCCCGAACGAGCCGCGCCATGGAATGCCGAGCTTCCGGCAGATTCTAACCGGGATCACGCAGGCTTGGAACACCGACCGCGAGAACGTCGTTGGGAGCGCCGGCCAAGTCGCCGAGCAACTTCAAGCGCTTTCGGGCGTCGGCTTTGAAGCGCAGGAGCTCGACGTCGAGATCCTTCGAAGCGCAGTTCGGGGCCTGCAGGGACGATTCGATCCGAGCTGGGGTGGGTTCGGCGACGCCCCGAAGTTTCCACAGCCGATGACGATCGAATTTCTGCTTCGCGAGTTCATCCGCGTCCACGACAGCGACGCCCTCGAGATGGCAGAGGTCACGCTTCGCAAGATGGCGCAGGGTGGGATGTACGATCAGCTCGGTGGCGGCTTTGCGCGGTACTCCGTCGACCATCGCTGGCTGGTCCCGCACTTCGAAAAGATGCTCTATGACAACGCCCAGCTCGCGCGTGTCTACCTTCACGCCTGGCAGATCACGGGCGATGAGCTCTACCGCCAGATCACCGAGGAAACTCTCGACTACGTCCTGCTCGAAATGCGCGAGGAAGGCGGCGGCTTCTACAGCAGTCAGGATGCAGATAGCGAAGGCGTCGAGGGCAAGTTCTACGTCTGGTCGGCTGATGAAATCCGCGAAGCCCTCGGCGAGGACGCGGATACCTTCATGCGGATCTACGGTGTCTCCGATGAGGGCAACTGGGAGGGTCACAACATCCTGAACCTGCACCTCGACCCTGCAGCGCTTGCAGCACAGCTCGGCATCGACGCCGGGCAGCTGCAGGCACGGATGGCTGCCGCTCGGACGGCGCTCTACGAGCTCCGCTCAAAGCGCATCTGGCCCGGTCTCGATGACAAGGTCCTGACATCCTGGAACGGTCTGATGCTCGCCGCCTTGGCTGAAGCCGGGCAAGCCTTCGACCGACCCGATTACCTGGAAGCCGCCAGGTCGAACGCCGAGTTCCTGCATCGCACCGTTCGGGGCGAGTCCGGGCGTCTTTTCCGAACTTGGAAAGCCGGCGCAGACGCCAAGTACAACGCCTACCTCGAAGACTATGCCTTCCTGGCCGACGGCCTGCTGGCGCTGTACGAAGCGACGCTCGAGCCGCGCTGGTTTGACTGGGCGCGCGAGCTCGGAGAGCTGATGCTCACTCATTTCCGCGACACGGAAAGGGAAGGCTTCTTCGACACCTCGAACGACCACGAAGAGTTGATTCACCGGCCGAAAGACCTCCAAGACAACGCCGTGCCCAGCGGAAGCTCGGTGGCCGCGACCGTCCTGCTCGAGCTCAGCCTGCTGACCGGCAAAGGCGATTACTGGCAGGTTGCCGAACGAAGCATCGCGACCATGGGCAAGTTCATGAGCCAATATCCCTCTGGCTTTGCCCAATGGCTCAATGCCACGAGCTTCATTCTCGCCGAACCGAGAGAGGTCGCACTGGTCGGAAGCCAAGAGGAGCTCGGACCCCTGCTCGCCGTCGTACGCACCGGCTACCGGCCGTTCCAGGTGTTAGCCGCGGGAGATGGCGGGGCGAACGACCCCGTGCCGCTCCTCGAAAATCGCGCCCGAGTGGACGGAAAGGGAACAGCCTATGTCTGCCGTCAATTCGTCTGCCAGACTCCAGCGACCAGCCCGGACGAGCTCTCCCGTCAGCTGGAGACGACTTGAAGCGTCGCTGGCTCCTGTTTGCTGTGCTAGTCCTCGGTCTCACGATGAGCTTTGCGACGGCGGCGAGAAGCGCGAGTGCGTGGAAGGCTTTGATCGCCGCACGCTTTCCTGATGTTCGCTGGGTCGACGCCGAAACACTCGATGGCTGGATGAGCGGCACCAGCGCAGGCGAGCTGGTTCTAGTCGACGTTCGCAATTCGGAGGAGCAGGAGGTGAGCCAATTGCACGGCGCTCAGAACCTGGACCCCGTGCATCCCGACATCGCGGCCCTGGGGATTCCAAAAGACGCCAAGGTCGTCGTCTACTGTTCTATTGGGTATCGAAGCGCTGCCGTCATCGAAGACTTTGAGCGCGCCGGAATTCAAAACGTTTACAACCTCGAAGGAGGGCTCTTCGACTGGGCGAACCAGGATCGACCCGTCTATCGTGGAGAAGAACGCGTCAACGAGGTTCACCCCTACAATCGTCTCTGGAGCCTGCTCCTTCGCGGAGATCGACGGGCCGCTCAGTAGCGGAAGGAACCGCGCTACTGCGAGGGCGGTTCGTCGATGACGACGGGATTGCGCGGCGGAGCATCGGGGGTCCCCGTCGGCGGCGCCGGCTCTTCGGGGAAGTCCGGCACGGTCCAGTCGATGCCGTCATCAGGTTCGGGCTCCGTCTCGGGCGTCGGCGCCGTCACTGGCGCTGTCACTGGCGCTGGCGCCGTCACTGGCGCTGGCGCTGGCGCTGGCACTGGCGCTGGCGCTGGCGCTGGCGCTGTCTTCTTCTTCGGCTTCGTCCGCTTCTTCTTTGGCTTCTGTTTGATCGGCTCGGGCTCCGCTACCGAATCGGGTATCAGCTCCGGCGGCGGTGAGTCTTCCACGAGCGCCACCGCCTCGACCGGCAGCTCTTCCGCAACCGGTTCCTCTACGGCCAGAGCCTCGCCGAGGACCGCGTCGGTGGCGATGTCGGCAACCGTGGCGTCCTCTTCGACCGGGGCCGGCGGCGCCGCGATCGGCTCGGGCGTCTGCTCGTCGGCGACAGCGCGGGGAGCGCGCTGCGACCACCAAGTACCGGCTAGGATAATCCCGAATACGAACGCCAAGGCGCCCAATGAAGCCCACAGCCAGCCGTATTTCCTCCGTTTGGTCCGAGTCACAGTCGGAAGCTCGTGCGAAGTGGTCCCAAACGGCCTCGGCGCCGACGAAAGAAGCGCCTCGTCATCGGGATCGCGGATCACTGCGACCGGCAAGGTGGCGGCCAAAGGAGATGGCGAGCTCGGTGGGGCACTCGAACCGAGCAGCTCTCCCAGATACGACCCCGGCGCCGCCAGCTCCTCGCCCCAGATCGTGCCGATGAGCAGCGCCCGTGCATCGGGCAACAGGCCGGCGTTGCCTGCGGCCTCCGCCAGCGAGTCGAGGAACTCCGCGAGCGTTTGCTGTCGCGCATCGGGGTCTTTGCTCAACGAGCGCATCACCACGCGCGCGACCTCGTCGGGGACCTCGGCGCCCCGTCCTCTGGTCTGAAGCAGCGGCGGCTCCTGATGGACGTGCTGCATGAGGACCGCCCCGGAGGTCTTGCCTTCGAATGGGAGCACACCGGTGAGCAGCTGGTAGGCCAGGACTCCTAGCGAGTAGATGTCGCTTCGCTGATCGGTTTCTTCGCCGGTAGCCGCTTCCGGTGAGATGTAGGTCGCTGTTCCAAAGACGCGACCGCTCTGCGTGGTCGTCGGCCCGAGCCCGTCGGCCTCGAGAACGCGGGCGATTCCGAAGTCGACGAGCTTCACGAAATCATTGTCGCGACCACGCTTCACTAGGTACACGTTCTCTGGCTTGATGTCCCTGTGCACGATGCCAGCGGCGTGCACGGCGCCGAGGCCGGCGCAGAGCTTCATGATCAGGATCAGAGCACGCTCGAGGGTCAGAGGGCCGTTCTGCTCGAGCTCCTCCGCCAGCGACCGGCCCTCGAGCAGCTCCATCACGATGTAGAGCCGTCCATCTCCGAGGCGCCCGGAAAGAAACACGCGCACTAAGTTCGGGTGGTCGAGCGAGATTGCCAACCTCCCCTCACGCTCAAATCGAAAGACAGCCTGCTCGTCGCGCGCAAGCTCAGACTTCAAAACCTTGATGGCGACGTCGCGGTCGACCGTGGTCTGGTGGGCGCGATAGACCGTGCCCATGCCGCCCGTGCCGATCTGCTCATCAATCCGAAACTGCTCGAGCACCACGCTTCCAAGCAAAGGATCGGCAATGTCGGCGTCCGTGACGAGCAGACTGCCATCGTGAGGGCAGTACTCTGATCGGCTTCCAAACTTCGAACCGCAGCGAAGGCAAATCTTCCGCATGTCGGTAAGCTTCCCTAACGTCTCGCGAGGCGTAGCATCTGGCGCTGGGTAGTACAATTCCTCCCTCGGACGCAGTTTTGGCCCCATGCTTCACTTTTCCCATTCTTTTTCAGATCGAAATGCAGGCCCAGAGGTGAACGATGTTTGTGCGGCGAGCGGCAACTTGGAGTTGAAGAGCTCGGCGCTCTGTGTTCCAAAGCAGATCGACACGAGAGGTTGCAGTGGGTCTTCTTGAGCATGGGATTGGCTTCGGCAACCCTCACGCCGATCGCAGGCAGGCGACGAGGCGGCGTGGCCGCTCGACTCGAGCTCTGAGGTCATGCGCATAGTCGGCGGCCGACTTTCGGGGCGAAGGTTTGGTGCACCGGGCGGAAGAGGCACGAGGCCAACGTCGGACCGCGTGCGAGAAGCGCTCGGTTCGGCGCTCGAGTCGCGCGGCGCGTTCGACGGCGCCCACGTGTTGGATCTCTTCGCTGGCACCGGTGCTCTCGGTTTCGAAGCACTCTCCCGCGGCGCATCGGACGCCGTTTTGGTGGATATCGATCCCCAGGCCATTCGGCAGATCAAGCGGAGCGCAGACGAGCTCGGCTTGGGCCGTGAGGCTCGGGCCGTGCGTCTGGACCTTCTGGGTGACCCAGCGAGCGTGGTTCGCAAGCTTCCGGTGACGAGGCCGGTGTTCAGCTTGGTTTTTGCCGACGCGCCCTACTCCGAGGCGGGCGCAATCCCAGGCATTCTGTGCGCGCTGGCGGCAGCGGAGCGACTCGCACCAGGGGCCTGGGTCGCAATCGAGCACCCAGCGAGCCACAAATGGAGCTGGCCAAATGGGCTCGCGCCGGACGCGGACTACCGCTATGGTCGCACCCGTATCAGCCTCGGCGTATTTGCAGCCGAGAAAGGCAGGCAGTGAGAGGCATCGCCGTTTATCCCGGTTCGTTCGACCCCATCACCAAAGGTCACACTGCCATTTTGCAAAGCGGCTTGGTCGCGTTCGAGAAGATCATCGTCGCGGTCTTGAACAACGACAACAAGAAGGCGCTGTTCAGCGTGGCAGAGCGGATGGATATGATCCGGGAGTCCGCAGTCGACATGGGCGCAGATCCGAAACGAATCGACGTCGATTCCTTCGACGGGCTGCTGGTCAACTACGCTCAGCGGCGCAATGCCCGCGTCATCCTTCGAGGCCTTCGTGCCGTTGCGGACTTCGAGTATGAGCTCCAGATGGCGAACATGAATCGCCACCTCAATCCCGAGGTCGAGACGGTGTTCATCATGGCCAACGACGCGTACTTCTACGTTGCGTCCAACCTGGTCAAAGAGGTCACGAGGCTGGGCGGCAACGTGGCGGACTTGGTCCCTGCGCCGGTTTTGCCACGGCTTCTCGCCAAGTTCGACAAGTAAATCGGCGGGCTCACGAGCCCCTCGCGCAGCAGCCGGCGCACCTCGGGCAGCGCCCGGAGTGAGACCTTCCCCAGCTGGAGCTCGCTGAGATTCGTCTCCCCACGGCTTACCGCCCGGCGCACGCGCAGCCAGCCCGTCAGATACACGGCGTCTCGCGAAACGCCTCCCGCGCGGAAGGACCGTTCGCACAAGGTCACTGCGGAGGCAGGCGAGAACTCATGCTCGCGAACGAGCGACTGTGCCGCGTCGCTGAACGAAACCCCGGCGTGCATCGCGTGGCTTGCAAGCAGGCGGCCGGCCAGCGTCCTTTGGCGGAAGGGGTCGAGCAAGCCTGCAAGCTCCTCGAGATAGATTGCAACACCCTCTTGATCACCATATGAGCCTGCGGTGCCGATTGCGAATATGCCGAAGGGCTGCGTTCTGCCGTTGAATGCCGAGACCAGGTGCCCGTAGACCTCGTGCGTTGCGAGGCGCTGCGCTTCGTGTGCGCCGAACATCCGGTCCGCGATGAAGACGGTGCGTTCACCGACCGCAGCGTTCGCGATCAAGTCGCGATCGACCTTCACGGCGATGTGGAGCCCAACATGCTTGGCGTAGGCCAGCATGAGGTCTCGGAGGTTGCTTCGATCGGTCGACGCGGCTGGAATCGTCTTCGGCTCTCGTTCGACGGGCGTATTGGCGAGGATCTCGTGTGCCGCGTCGAGGATGCTGTGCTCTGAGTCGGCGAACAGTCGTTCGCTGCCCGTGCCGAAAAGCCGCGCGGCCATCGGGCGCACCTGCTTACTTCGGCCCAAGCTCTCGAGAATCAGGAGCTCTGTTTCGAGCTCTTCGAGCCGGGGAAGATAAAGATCGGCGGCCTCCGAGTCTGCGGCCAGCTGCCGGGCACGCGCGAGCTCGAGCCAAAGGCCTCGCTCGATCGCGACTGGCTTCCACTGCCATCGGGGCTTGGCGTGCTCTCCCCTGGCGATCAACTGCACGAGCCGATTTCGTTCGAGCGGATCGCTGTGGGTGGTCGCACCTAGGAGAAGCCGCGCCGCCCCGTGCACGCGGCGCAACCCGACGTCCAGCTCTGCACGAAGGCGAGCTCGCGGATGATCAGAGAAGCTGGGTCGCGCGCTCTGCGAGCTCACTTCGTTCACCTTTCGAGAGGGTCACGTGGGCGCCGATATTTTCGCCCTGAAACCGCTGCGCGACCACGGTGAGCCCGTTGCTTGCAGAGTCTACGTATGGATTGTCGATTTGATAGGGGTCGCCGGTGAGTATGATTTTCGTGTCTGCGCCACATCGCGTGATCACCGTCTTCACCTGATGGGGGGTGAGGTTCTGTGCCTCGTCGACGACCAGGAACTGGTTTGGTAGCGAGCGGCCGCGAATGTATGTGAGCGGCTCGATTTGGATGACGCCAGACGTGAGAAGGTCTTCGTAGTTCCGGTGCTCCGACATTCGGCCGCGACCGCTGCTGAAGATGTACTCTAGATTATCGAAGATCGGTTGCATCCAGGGATTGAGCTTCTCTTCCACCGTCCCTGGCAAATAGCCGACATCCCGGCCCATGGGAAAGATCGGCCGGGAGACGAGCATCCGACCGTAGGTGCCATCCTGAACGACGGACTGCAGCCCAGCCGCAACGGCAAGCAGTGTTTTCCCGGTGCCGGCTTTTCCGATCAATGTCAGCAGATGGATGTCGGGCGAAAGGAGCATGTCGAGCGCGAAGTACTGCTCTAGGTTCCGGGGCCGGACGCGCCAGACCCCCTCTCTACCCACTCGGAGCGGAACGATTGTGCCTTCCTTGGCATCGTAGCGGCCGAGCGCGGTGTGCCGGTGCTGATCGCGCTCACGAAGCACGAGCCCAGCATGAGGGTAGAGCTCGACATCGAGCAGGCTGGCATCGATGGGCTCGCGCTGGGCCAGCTGGTCGACGAGGGCGCGATCTACATCGGCGGTAACCACTCCCGAGTACAGCTCGTCGATCGAAACCCTGCCGCCCTCGTAAGTTTCCGCCTTGAGCCCGAGCGCGTCGGCGCGAATTCGAAGGTTCGTATCCATCGTGACGAAGACGAGAGGCTGATCGGGTCGTTGGTCCCGGAGGTCGAGCGCCATCTGCAGAATGAAGCGGTCCATCTCGCCGGGCCCCGGAGCCCGTTTCGGCATCTGCGGGGGCACGGCGACCCGAAGCTCACCACCGGTGCTTTCGAGCGGCACGCCCTGATCGAGCGTGCGTCCGTTTTGATTGCGAAGCTCGTCGAGAATTCGCGAGAGGTGTCGCGCGTTCTGCCCAAGCTCGCTGAGCTCCTTTTTGAATTGATCGACCTCTTCGATGACGAAAATCGGTAGGACGACCGCATTGTCCTCGAATTTATAGACCGCTAACGGGTCGTGAAGGACCACATTGGTATCCAAGACGTAGGTCTTCTTCACGTTGCCGAACGCTAGCACGCTTTGGCGCCCGCCGTACCGACAAACGAAAACGCGGTATAGTGCGCCTTCGGAACGCTCATGGTCGAGGAGCTGAGTTACCAAAGCCTCGCGATCCTCGCGGCTGCTGGGGTGCTTGCGACGATCGTGAACGTCATTGCGGGCGGTGGCGGAATGATTGTCCTGCCTGCATTGATGGCGCTCGGTCTCCCTGCGGACGTTGCCAACGGGACCTACCGACTCGGCGTCGTCACGCAAAGCATCGCGGGAACCGCGGCGCTTCAGCGCGAGGGCAAGCTCGACACCAGCTCGATTGTTCCAATTCTGATCCCAACGGTGATGGGCGCAATCCTTGGCGCCTGGCTTGCGACCGAGGTTCCGAGGGAGCTGCTCAAGCCGATCATGCTTGCGACGATGATCGTCATGGCGGCACTGATCGCGTTTCGGAAGCGAACCTTGATTCCCGGCGAAGGGCCGGCGCTTCGTCCGCAAGATGCGCCGCGTTCTTATGCCGGCCTCTTCCTGGCGGGGCTCTATGGAGGTTTCATCCAGGCCGGGGTGGGCTTCCTGTTGCTCGCTGTTCTCGTTGGAACGCTGCGTCACGATCTCATCGGCGGCAATGCGCTCAAGTTGGTCGTTAACCTCACATTTGGCACAGTCTCACTTGCAATCTTCGCATGGGCGGGCCTGGTGTCCTGGACGCCGGCGATCGTTTTGGCGGCCGCGTCAATCGTTGGCGCTCGGCTCGGCGTTCGCCTCATGCTCAAAGTACCCGTGTCTGGCTTGAGGTGGTTCGTGTTCGCGGCCGTCGTCGCGACTTGCATTGCTGCATGGCTTCGATAGTTAACAAGGATCGCGGTTGGTGATACTCTGATCGACAAGGAGGACTTCGCAATGGGGGAAATGGTCAAGCAGATCGCTGCCCTGCAGGACTACGAAAGCTACCAGGATCTACACTGGGAAGGCGCCTTCGAAGAGTACCTTCAGATCGTTCGAGACAAACCTCAGGTCACGCGCAACGCATTTCAGCGCCTGTATGACATGGTGATCTCGTACGGCGAAGAGGAGTACATCGACAACAAGAAGAGGTTGATTCGCTATCCTTTCTTCAAAGACCCAATCGAAAATGGCAAAGACGCGATCTTCGGCTTGGACATTCCCTTGATGCGCCTGGTGCACGTCCTGCACGCTGCAGCGCAGGGCTATGGGCCGGAGAAACGAATCATCTTACTACACGGACCGGTCGGCTCCTCGAAGAGCACGATCGCACGGCTGCTGAAGAAGGGGCTCGAACGCTACTCGCGAACTTCCGAAGGTGCGCTCTATACCTACGAGTGGACCAATCTGCACCAAACCGGGCTTGCAGGCGGCGATGACATCTTCCCCTGCCCCATGCACGACGAGCCGCTTCGACTGATCCCAGCCGAATGGCGCGACCAGGCCATCCAAGAGCTTCGCTTGGGCGACGATCGGCGGCGCGTCCACGTGAGCGGCGAGCTCAACCCTGCATGCCGGTTCATCTTCCGAAGCCTGCTCGAACGCTACGACGGCGACTGGTCCAAGGTGATGGCGAATCACATCAACGTGAAGCGCCTGATTTTGAGCGAGCAGGATCGGGTGGGAATCGGCACGTTTCAGCCAAAGGACGAGAAGAACCAGGATTCGACCGAGCTCACCGGGGACATCAACTACCGAAAAATCGCGGAATATGGGTCTGATTCGGATCCACGGGCGTTCAACTTCGACGGCGAGTTCAACATCGCGAACCGCGGCGTGGTCGAGTTCGTCGAGGTCTTGAAGCTCGACGTCGCCTTCCTCTACGACCTGCTCGGTGCGACCCAAGAGCACAAAATCAAGCCAAAGAAGTTCGCGCAAACCGACATCGACGAGGTGATCATCGGTCACACGAACGAGGCGGAATACAAAAAGCTCATCAACAACGAGTTCATGGAGGCGCTTCGCGACCGCACCATCAAGATCGACATTCCGTACATCACCAAGATGAGCGAAGAGATCAAGATCTACCAAAAGGACTTCAGCTCGGCTCGCTTGCGGGGTAAGCACGTTGCGCCCCACACACTCGAAGTCGCGGCGATGTGGGCCGTCTTGACCCGCCTCGAAGAGCCCAAAAAGCATCAGCTGGCATTGCTTCAGAAGCTCAAGCTCTACGATGGAAAGATTCTCCCAGGGTACACGCAAGACAACGTGAAGGAGCTGCGCAAAGAAGCGAGCCGCGAGGGCCTCGAAGGCATGTCGCCTCGGTACGTGCAGGATAAGATCAGCAACTCCCTCGTGCGAGAAGGCACCGAGGGCTACATCAACCCGTTCATGGTGCTCAACGAGCTCGAAAAGGGGCTTGCCGCGTCGCTCACTGTCGCAGACGACCAAGGCAAGCGCTATGGCGAGCTGATCGGAGTCGTGAAGGCCGAGTACGACGAAATGGTCAAAAACGAAGTGCAGCGCGCGATCAGCGCCGACGAAGAAGCGATCGGGCGGCTGTCTGCGAACTACGTCGACAACATTCGTGCCTACTTGATGAAGCAGAAAGTGAAGAACAAGTACACCGGCAAGGACGAAGAGCCTGATGAGCGCCTGATGCGTTCGATCGAAGAGAAAATCGACATCACCGAACCTCGCAAAGACGACTTCCGCCGTGAGATCATGAACTTCATCGGCCACTTGGCCCTCGAAGGGAAAAAGTTCACATACGAAACGAACGACCGTCTACGGCGTGCGCTCGAGATGAAGCTCTTCGAAGACCAAAAGGACTCGATCAAGCTGTCGAGCTTCGTATCGAACGTCATCGACAAAGAGACACAGGATAGAATCGACATCATCAAGAATCGGCTCATCAAGTACTATGGTTACAACGAGGCGTCAGCAACGGACGTGCTCGCTTACGTCGCCAGTATTTTCGCGAGGGGCGACGTAAAGGAGTAACGGGTGTCGCTGCGCATCGACCAGGATCATTCCAGGTTCCGGAACATCGTTCGCGGTCGGATTCGGCAGAATCTTCGCAAGTACATCTCGAAGGGAGAGCTGCTCGGCCGGCAGGGGAAGGACATCGTCTCGATCCCCATCCCGCACATCGACATCCCCAAGCTGCGTTTTGGCGACAAGCAGCAAGGCGGCGTCGCCCAGGGCGATGGGGACCCAGGCGATCCATTGTCCGGGAGCCCGCAAGAGGGTGACGGGGATGGTAAGCAAGCGGGCGATCAGGCTGGCGATCATCCGATCGAAGTAGAGCTCACGCTCGACGAGCTGGCGGACATCCTCGGCGAAGAGCTCGCGCTCCCCAACATCGAGAACAAGGGCAAGAACGCGATCGTCGACAAGAAGGATCGCTACATCGGCGTCCGCAACGTCGGGCCGAACTCTCTGCGTCACTTCAAGCGGACGTTTCGAAGCGCGCTACGCCGACAAATCGCGCTGGGCACCTACGATCCAAAGCACCCGGTGATCATTCCGACCCGCGAAGACATGCGGTACAAGTCCTGGAAAACCGAGCAAGAGCCCGTTGCGAATGCGGTCATCATTTACATGATGGACGTGTCCGGCTCCATGGGCGATGAGCAGAAAGAGATCGTTCGCATCGAATCGTTCTGGATCGATACCTGGTTGCGCAAGCAATACAAAGGCATCGAGACTCGGTTCATCATTCACGATGCGGCCGCGCGCGAAGTCGACCGTGACACCTTCTTCCGCACCCGGGAGTCGGGCGGAACGATGATCTCCTCAGCATATCGGCTTGCGGCCGAGATCGTCGAACGAGACTACCCGTCAACGGAATGGAACATCTACCCGTTTCATTTTTCGGATGGAGACAACTGGAGCGTTGACGACACCTTGCTCTGTGTCGACATCCTGAAGAAGCTATTGCTCCCGGCTTCGAACGTCTTTTGCTACGGCCAAGTCGATAGCCCCTATGGTTCGGGCCAGTTCATCAAGGACCTCAAAGAGCACTTCGCTGGCGATGACCAGCTAATCACGAGCGAAATCAACGACCGCGACGCAATCGTCGAGTCGATTCGAGAGTTCCTCGGAAAGGGCAAGTAGCGCGTGGCCCAATTCGCATTGAAAACGGCCCTTCCGAACTACCTTCGCGACGAGCAGCGACGAATCGAAGAGTTCGCGCAAAACGTCGGCCTGGATTTCTTTCCGACGATTTTCGAAGTTCTGAGTTACGACCAGATGAACGAAGTCGCCGCGTACGGCGGCTTCCCGACCCGCTATCCGCATTGGCGCTGGGGGATGGAGTACGAGCGCTTGAGCAAGAGCCACGAATATGGGCTCTCGAAGATCTACGAGCTCGTGATCAACAACAATCCATCGATCGCCTACCTGCTCGAAGGCAACAGCATCGTCGACCAGAAGCTCGTGATGGCGCACGTGTATGCGCACGTCGACTTCTTCAAAAACAACTTCTGCTTCCGCATGACGAGCCAGGGACGCGACCCGAAAAGCGGCGCCGACGTTCGGAAGTGGATCGATGCGATGGCCAATCATGGTGCGATCGTTCGGAAATGGGCCAACCGCACCGGCATCGAGACGGTGGAGCAGTTCGTCGACGCCTGCTTGAGCCTCGAGAACCTGGTCGATCCTCAGAAGCCCTTCTTGCCCAAAGAGAGCACGCCGAGCACCTCCGAAGAAGAAGAGCCGCCTGAAACGCCCGAGGTGCCACTCCTCCGCGTCGACCGCGAGTACATGGAGTCGTTCATCAACCCCGAAGAGTTTGTCGAATCACAGAAGCAGAAGCTGGTCGACGAGGCGGCGCAGGCGCAGCGATTCCCGCTGGAGCCCGAGCGGGACGTGCTCGGCTTCCTGCTCGAAAACGCTCCTTTGCAGCGATGGGAACGCGAATGTCTCGCCGTGATTCGCGCGGAAGCCTATTACTTCCTGCCGCAGATGCAGACCAAAATCATGAACGAGGGCTGGGCAAGCTACTGGCACAGCCGCCTCATGACGGAGAACATCTGCGACGCGAGCGAGATCGTCGATTATGCCGACCGCTGCGCCAGCGTCCTGGCAACCACGCCCGGGCAACTCAACCCCTACAAGCTAGGCATCGAGCTCTTCCGGCACATCGAAGACCGCTGGAACAAAGGGCAGTTCGGCAAGGAATGGGACGATTGCGACGACTGGGGGCTCAAGCGCCATTGGGACCGCCGCACCGGCCTCGGCCGCGAAAAGATCTTCGAAGTGCGCTCCCTGTACAACGACGTGACGTTCATCGACGAGTATCTGACCGAGGACTTCGTCGCCGATCAAAAGCTCTACTCTTTTGGCTACAATCAGCGCAACGATCGCTGGGAGATCGAAAGCCGTACCTTTCAAGACGTCAAGACTCAGCTCCTGACGAGCCTCACCAACGCCGGCAACCCGATCATCTCTGTCGTCGACGCAAACCACCAAAACCGCTCCGAGCTCCTCCTCGAGCACCGTCATCAGGGGGCCGACCTGCGCTTGGACTGGGCTAGGGAAGTCGTGAAAGCGCTATCCCGTATCTGGACGCGCCCTGTCGAGATTCACACCATCGTGGACGACAAGCCCACCGCACTACGTTTCGACGGCAACGAGCACTCGCAGAAATCGCTCTAGAAGCCTCTGCAGTTGGCGAACTGAATCGTCGTCGGGCCACCGCCCGGAGCACCCACGTTAAGTGCAAGCCCGGTCACACTGCTGAACAAGGATTCGCACTGCAGGTCGAAGACGACCTCGTTGCCTTCGGTTGAAATGTTCGAGAGCTGACACGGCTGCGCCATCGACGGCGGATCTTCTCCACAGGCACCGACGTCGTAGGGCACCTCGTCTTCGGTCACCGTGATGTTACATAGCTCCACGGTGTCGTCGCTGCGGTTGATCTTGACCGAGAGGTCGAAGGCGAACCGAGGAGTGCTTCCGCCATTGCGGTCAACGTTGGCTTCGAGGGTGATGTCCTCCATGCCGCCGGTTCGCTCCACTGCCTCACAGATCGCGATGATCCGATCGCCGCACTCGGGCTGACCGTGCTCACCGACGATCGCGCGAGCGCTGCCTTCGCCGATGCAGCTGTCGAGCGCCCAGGATCCGCAATTCGAGCCGCCGCCCGAGGGGCAGCTGAGGCTCCACTGCGCGTCCACGAGCACAGGACCGCCGTCCTGGGCGCACGAAAGCGCCAAAACCGAGAATAAGAGCCCCCCAAGACGGCTGGTGTTCATTCCAAACCCCACGCGTTCAGGTTAGCCAGCTGACCAAAGCCTCGCAACTATGGGGCGAGAAGGGCCTGCTCGAGATCCTCTCGGAGGTCCTCGATATCTTCGAGCCCTACCGAAAGCCGGATCAATCCCCCCCGAATGCCCTGGGCTTCCCGAACCTCTTTCGGCATCGATGCATGGCTCATCAGGGCCGGTTGCCCGATGAGCGACTCGACTCCCCCGAGACTCTCGGCGAGCGAAAACAGCCGGACGCGCTCGAGGACCGTCCTCGCGCTCCCGGAGCCGCCTCCGAGCTCGAACGATACCATCCCGCCGAAGCTGCTCATCTGCCTAGCAGCTAGCGCATGCTGGGGATGATCTGGGAGCCCCGGGTAGTGAACAGCAGCAACGCCGTTCTGCGTACGCAGCCATTCGGCAAGCGCTTGGGCGTTCTCACAATGTCGCGCCATCCGAATCGGGAGTGTCTTGACCCCTCGCGCCACCAGATAGCAGTCGAAGGGCGACGGAACTGCGCCCCCGGCGCGTTGAATGAAGCGAAGCCGCTCGGCAAGCTCGTCGCGCTGACTGATCACGACACCAGCGACCACGTCGCTGTGCCCGTTCAGGTATTTCGACATCGAGTGTACGACCAAGTCGGCGCCCATCTCGAGCGGCCGCTGAAGCATCGGCGTTGCGAACGTGCTGTCCACGACCGTCCACGCACCGCGCGCCCGGGCCAGGCCAGACAAGGCCTCGATGTCGAACACCCGGAGCAAAGGGTTAGTCGGGGTTTCGATCCAGACCATCTTGCTCCGCTCGCCGATCGCCGCTTCCACCGCGGCCGGGTCGCACATGTCGACCCAGGCGACTTGGACCCCCATCGGCTTCACCAACTGCTCGATCAGTCGATAGGTTCCCCCGTAGATGTCGCCACAGGCGACGAGCTGGTCGCCCGGGCGCAGGAGCTGGAGCGCCGCGTGCATGGCGGCGCAGCCCGATGAGAACACCGACGCGCTCGATCCGCCTTCGAGCGCCGCGAGGCTGTCTTCTAGGGCGTCCCGGCTCGGATTGCTGACACGGCTGTACGCATGTTCTTCCTGCTCTCCGGGGCGGCCCTGCAGGAAGGTCGTGGAAAGAGAAATCGAGGAAGTGACCGGCTGTCCGGCTTGGTCGCTGACCCTTCCGGCGTGCGCCGCGATCGTCGCAAATCGGTGTCCCATGAGGTCCGAGGTACCCCGACGCACGCGACTTGCCAAGCGGGGTTTGCAGCGGACGGCCGAGTCACGCTAATAGAAGCCACGCAAATGATCGAGCTCCTTTCCAATCCCGATGCCTGGGTCGCGCTGTTGACGTTGACGCTCCTCGAGATCGTTCTTGGGATCGACAACATCGTGTTCATCGCCATCCTGGCTTCCCGTCTGCCAGTGGAGAAGCAGGGCTTGGCCTATCGGCTCGGCCTTCTTGGCGCGATGGTCACCCGGATCGCTCTGCTGATGACGATCAACTGGGTGATGCAGCTGACCCAGCCGCTGTTCGAAGTCTTCGGGCATCCGTTCTCCGGCCGCGACCTCATCCTGCTCGGCGGCGGGCTCTTCTTAATCGGCAAGAGCGCGCAGGAGATCTACGATAAGGTCGAAGGCGAGCACCAAGAGGACATCAAGGGCTGGTTCAACGGCCTGCCGGGCATCATTGCCCAGATCATGGTGCTCGACATCATTTTCTCGCTCGACTCGGTGATCACCGCGGTCGGCATGGCCGAGGACATCGAGGTGATGGTGACGGCGGTCGTCATCGCAATTGGGGTGATGCTGATCTTTGCCAGGCAGATCGGAGACTTCGTCAACAAGTACCCTTCGATGAAGATCCTGGCCCTTTCCTTTCTGATGCTGATCGGCGTCTTGCTCACCGCCGAAGGCCTCGGGCAGCACGTCAACAAGGGCTACATCTACTTCGCCATGGCCTTCGCCCTGATGGTCGAGCTGATCAACATCCGCTTTCGAAAGAAGCAAGAAGCCACGTGAGCGAGATTTTTGCTGCGGGGGCTGGCTGCATGCGCCAGAATCGGGCGCGATGCGGTTGGCGCCTCTGATAGGACCGGACCTTCAAGACGCGATCGCGATCGGCCCTGAGGCCGTTCGTGAGGCGGTTTCGGAATTCCACGCCGAGGACATCGCAGAGCTGCTCGAGGATCTGTCTGCGAGGGAGGCGGTCACGCTCGTGCGCGCCTTGCCCACGGAGACCGCCGCCGACGTCGTCGAGCGCCTGAGCCCGCACCGTCAGGTTCTGGTGTTCAACGCGATCGACACAGGCCGTGCGGTCGAGCTGCTCGGCGAGATGGACCCCGACGACCGCGTCGACCTGCTCCAGGAGCTCGAGGAGGACGATGCAGCCGCCTTGCTCACCGCCCTCGAGCGGCGCGAGCCCGAGGCGGCCGAAGAAGTCCGGGAGCTCGTCCAATACGAGCCCGAAACCGCCGGTGGCTTGATGACGACCCAGTTTGCGTCCTTGCCGCCAGACACGAAAGTTTGGGAGGCGATGGAGGCTGCGCGGCGGTTCGGGCGCGAAGAGATGGCGGAGATGCTCTACTACATCTACGTCTGCCGGCCGAACGGAGAGCTCCTCGGGGTCGTGTCCCTTCGCGATCTGATTCTCAGTGATCCGGGACAGTCCCTATCCGAGATCATGGTCGAGAACGTCTTCAAGGTGTCGGCGTTCGACGACCAGGAGCAAGTTGCGGACGCGATCGCGCGGTACGACTTGGCCGCGCTTCCGGTGGTCGACAGGCTGTCCCGGATGCTCGGTGTCGTCACGGTCGATGACGTCGTCGACGTCGTGATCGAAGAGGCGACCGAGGACGCGCAGAAAATGGGCGGCGTCGTGCCGCTCGAGGACTCGTATTTCGACACCGGCTGGGCCGAGTTCGTATGGAAGCGTGGCTCCTGGCTCGTGCTTCTCTTCATCGCGCAGCTGCTCACGGCGACGGTGATCCGCCAAAACCAGGATTTCCTCGCCGCGACGGTCGAGCTCGTCCTCTTCATCCCGCTGATCATCGCATCGGGAGGCAACGCCGGGTCTCAGTCCGCAACGCTGGTGATTCGCGCAATGGCGGTTGGCGAGCTTCGCCCTGGCGATTGGGCGAAGGTAGCCGGTCGGGAGCTGTTGATCGGGTTGTCGCTGGGGATTGCGCTCGGCTTGATAGGCTTTGCAAGGGGCTGGTTCGCGGGCGAAACCGTCGCGCCGGTCGCGATCGCTACGGCCGTGGGGGCGAGCATTCTCGCCATCGTCACCCTGAGCACGATGATCGGCTCGCTCCTTCCACTGCTGATTCGACGCGCAGGTCTCGATCCTGCCGTATCCTCGACGCCTTTCATTGCGTCGGTCGTCGACGTCCTGGGGCTCGTCGTTTATTTTGCCGTCGCGCAAGTAATTTTGCACGTAGTCTTTGCATCCTAACCTCTCGATTTCAGCCTCACCCGTGTTAGGCTCCCCTCTTCGCAACGGGAGCTAGGCATGCTGAAACTGACCATCAACTACAGCCAAGACGTCGATACGGTTTACCGATTCGTGACCGACCCGGAGCAGATCAAGAAACGCTGCGAAGCGTCCGGCGAGCGGAACGTGCGCATCCAAGTCGAGGAGTCCGGCGGGACGAAGATCATCACTTCTACGCGCGAAATCGATAGTGACCTCCCGGCCTTCGCAAAGAAGCTGTTCAGCGACACCAACACGATTGTCGAGCGCCGCGAGTGGCGCGACGCAGGCGAAAAGAAGACCTGCAAGAGCCACATCGATGTCCTCCGCACGCCAGGTGAGATCGACTCCAACGTCACGATCTCCCCGAACGGGAGCGGCTGCACCTACGACGTCGAGTTCGAGGCAACCGCAAAGGTGCC
>Ga0316198_10000699_pt1 | contig 18251 bp, 21 predicted proteins | sample OudBieAanoxic_MG_FD_204935 | JGI IMG/M metagenome (GOLD analysis project Ga0316198, IMG submission 204935) | Coastal sediment microbial communities from Oude Bieten Haven, Netherlands - site A anoxic | ecosystem: Environmental > Aquatic > Marine > Coastal > Sediment | place: Netherlands...
CAGCCGGGGAACAGGACGCTATTCATAGGGAGCAGTGCTGAGCGCTTGTCTGAATGAATGAGGCTCAAGCTGCAACCTGGTATGTAAGTATTTTTCTGCGGTAAATCTGTGCCTGATTCATGTCGCCCGAATGTATCATGTATATAACGATCTGACGGCAACATTCTACCGTGAGCTCGACCGACATTTCCATTGCCATATTAAGGGCATCGACGCCCTGTCCATCGTTGGCTTTCAGCAGCAGGTGGCCGATTTCGAAGCAGACTTGCGGGTCATGCGAGTTGGTTTTGAGGATTTCATGTAAAAGCGGCCTCGATTTATCAGGGTCCAGATATTTTTGCAGCAGCAATATATAGCGGTGTGCCTCCTCATTTGAAAGCAGCGCCTTTGCAGCCTGATCCCGCAGGTGCTTTAGTTGTTTTTTTTCATTAATACCCTGCTGATAACGCCTGCTCCAGATTGCCTTGTTCTTCAGGTACCAGATGTTATCCATCTGCTGCTGGAGTAGCTTGAGCGAGTTGCCAAAAAAATGCGTGGCAGCGCTCTCTGGCTTATGTGCGGGAATGATGAATTCATGCTGTCCAAGTCTCTTCATTCGTTGATGCAGTAAAGTTCTTTCTTCATCGGCCGCTGAATATTGCCCTGTTTCATTATTGTAATAAGCCTGGGCTTTTTCCTTGTCGAGTTTCTCCGTTATCCTGGAATCCATGCTGCTGTACGGCAGCCAGCTTGGTCTGGGCTGGAGATACGCCATATCGTTGAGCTCGGGCCAGAACTCGTTTTCGATGAAGCGTTTTTTGACTTCAAAAACGGCAATCGCTTCTGCTGCAAACACGACGGGGGTTATATCGAGCATGCATCTGTCTTTGATAAATTCTTCGAGTGTGGCTGCAGCGTCAGTGCTTAATGAATAAAAAGGTGCGTACCAGCAGAAAAACAGTCGCAGTAATAATGTATCAGGCTTCCACTCATGGCTGTATTCCTGTGCATAATGCAGCCATACCGATCGCAGATAAATGATGCGCCGGTTGTGGTGCCTTCTGCACAGTGCAAGATGGCCGATTTCTCTCGCCAGCAGTAATTTCAACTGCGTGGCAGACATGCACGACATGACAGGAAGGCCGATCATCAGCGTGTGTTTGAAGCTGGAAGGAAAACCGTGCACGGGTGATCGTATGATCTCGATATCAAATCGTGTGGTCAGTTTGATTTGCTCGAGTGCTGGCGCATTACAGGCTGCCACCAGCTGATTGATGTGGTTGACCAGAAGCGGAAAGTCGGCTTTTGTCATTGGCCTGCCTGGAGGCAGATCGGGCCTGGTAAGGGCGATTGCGCGCGTGGTCCATGCGGCGAGGACGGATATGCACAGTGCTGCCAGGGCGATAACCCAGTCGGTCGATGACCACAGCAGTGGTGAGGACTGTGACACCATGTAGCCGACGAAGGCAACAGCAAATATGGCCAGAATCGGGAACAGCATCAAATAGCCGTAGCCGATGGCGGCCAGCAGCCAGGCAAAAAGGTAATAAAGAGCAGGTGATGCGTTGGCCATAGCATCAATGCGCCCCAACCAGAAGTGTTTCATAATTATAATCGTGCTGTTTTACCAGCGGCCTGTTGTGCTGTATTTTCCTGTGTATGATGCATCACTTGAGTATAGACAGAATATGGAACCACTACATTTATGACACCCGGGGGCCGTTATCAGCATCGTTGTGTAGCTGATCTATCATGGGCGGTATCCAGTCCGCCATTGCTGCTGGTCGAAGGTGATGACTGCGCCTGGTTTTGCGAGAGCTGGTATCGGGATCAATACAGTGAACTCGAGCAACAGTTGCGTGCGCTGGATCGTGATCCGGCAAAGCTTGAAAGTTTACTGGCAGCACAGAAAGACAGGCGTCTGGGTAATTATTTCGAAACGCTCTGGTCTTTTGCATTATCACTCAATTCGCGCTACCTGCTGATAGAGCAAAACCTGCAGATACATGATGGCGAAAACACACTGGGCGAGATGGATTTTATCGTTCTCGACAACGAAACCGGCCGATACGCCCACTGGGAGCTGGCAATCAAGTTTTACCTGGGCATTGGTGATACCGTAAATCATGAGGCCTGGCACGGACCTGGCAAGCAGGACCGGCTGGATCTCAAGCTTGATCATCTGTTGAGCAGGCAGACGCGCCTGAGCAGGCATCCGGTCGCAAAAGCGCAGCTTGAGGAGCGCGGCATTGTGATTGACGATTGCGCGGTTATTCTGAAAGGGCGATTGTTCTACCCGTGGCAGCAGGGCGGTCCAGAATACTACCCGCAGTATGCCAATCCTTCACATCTTCGCGGTCTGTGGCTGACCCGGCAGCAGTTGATGCAATCCTGTAGCGCGGATGCGCGATTTGTGCCGCTGATACGTAGCGGCTGGATGGCAGAAATTTCGAAGCGCGATGCGCCCGATGGATATTCAGCTGGCGCTCTGATGCGGCTGGTAGACAGCGGTCTGTATCGTTTGCCGATGCATGTGATCAGGCTGGAAGCGGCATCAGAAGTGGAAAGGCTGTTCATTGTAAACGATGACTGGCCGCAATCCGGAACATGACAAAATTGCAGGAAATACCTATACAAAAATTGTAGTTTGTTTATAATTCGTTGATGTCGCAAACCAATAAACAATCACAAAAGGATGAGTTTCCCATGGATAGAAGTCAAATTGTTAAGCTGCTGCAACAGCACGATATTACCCCAACCCGCCAACGTATCGAGATAGCAGGCTACCTGTTTCAACGGCCCCAGCACCTGTCTGCCGAGAACATACTCGAAGGTGTTAATGCGGAAAGCAATCGAGTGTCACGCGCCACGGTATACAACACCATGGGGCTGTTCACCGACAAAGGCCTGGTGCGTGAAGTGCTCATAGACCGGGAGCGCGTTTTCTATGATACCAACAGAAGCGATCATCACCATGTCTACGATGTCGATAGCGGCGAGCTGTATGATGTGATGCCTTCGAAAATCGAGATTGCTGCCATACCGGACCTGCCCGAGGGTGCGCACATTGTGGGCACCAACGTCATCCTGCGGGTTAGTAAAAAACAGGGGCTGGTAACGAGGGACGAGGGGCGAGTAACGAGTAACGAGTAACTAGGAAATCCTTTTACTTTTAGATGCTTACTCGTTTCGGATTAACGATTACATAATCAAACACATAAAAAAGCCTGCTTGCGCAGGCTTTTTTTATTTTGATGTGGTGGGTAAACGATTCGGAGGTGGATAACTGTCCGGATGCGAAAACCACACGTTTTTGCTGGTCCCTCGTTACTCGTCCCTCGTGCCTGACCTTACTGAATACTTTCCAGGTCCTGTGCCAGCGAAGCAGCGACATTCTCGGGTATGGGGTCGAGCGTCACGCTGTAGTTTTCGTGATCAACCCCGGCTGAAATGCCTGCGCCTTTGTGGACGTCAGCAATTATTGCCGGTGAGAGTTCGAAGCGCAGGAAGTGGACGGCTGATGTTTTGTCATCAGTGGCGCGTTCCAGGTCTTCATCTGCGATCGGGTAGACCTTGTCGTGGTCGCCGATTCGGAGCCAGACCCTGTTTTCAATACCCACCAGTTTCGCCAGCATCTGCTGGCGCTCGGCGACGTCGGCATACTGAATCATCATGGTTGCTTTCCAGTTGGTGCCGTCCGGGATCAGTGGGTTATAGGCATCCAGTTCCTCCTGTATGCCATCCGCCTCAAAAATCTTTTCGGCCTTGAGCATTTCCTGTATCTGGTAATGCATCACCAGCCTGTCTTCGAACAATAGTAGCAGGTTGTCACCGAGATACAGGCGCCTGTTTTTCTTGTGCGCCATAACGCGGTTACGAAAATCATCGCGGATTTCGGAGTATTCTTCGAGTGAATAAAGATCTGTTCTGCTGAGTTTGGTCATTGTGTTCATATTCCATAAGCTCTTCGGATAAGGGTAATGGGATGTTCCGGCTTGCTGCCGTCAGCCAGACCGGATTCGATATGATGCGCTGCCATTGCACAGTCACTGGTATAGTGGTCGGGTTCTGCCTGTTTGACTCTGTTGACCACGGGGCGGCAGATTTTCATCGCCATTTCGTGGAATTCACTTTTTATCGTGTAGATGCCGTCATGGCCCGAGCAGCGTTCAATCGGCACGACCTCGGTATCCTGAACCAGTTGCAGCACATCACGTGTTTTCAGGCCGATATTCTGTACGCGCTGGTGACAGGCTACATGGTATGCAATCTTGCCCAGCGGGTTTTTGAAATCTGTTTTAAGTTTGTTTTCCTTGTGGCGCAGCATCAGGTATTCAAACGGATCGAACATTGCGTTTTTGACTTTCTGCACATCCGCGTCCTGCGGGAACATTAACGGCAGTTCCTGTTTGAACATCAATGTGCATGAGGGTACCGGTGTGACGATGTCCCAGCCATCATCAACCAGTGCTGCCAGTGCCCTGATATTTTTTTCCCTGGCGGCAGTTACAGCATCAAGATCGCCCAGTTCGAGTTTCGGCATACCGCAGCATTGGGTGCCTTGGGCAAGGGTCACCGGAATGTTGTTGTGCTCATAAACGCTGATCAGGTCCTCGCCAATGTGGGGTTCGTTATAGTCGCCGTAGCAGGTGGCAAAAAGCGCAACCTTGCCGCTGGTTGATGCGGTTTTCTCTACCTGGGTGTCCAGTGGCTTGCGTGCTGCATCACGCTTGTGCAGGGTTTTCGAATGATAGGGCGGCAACAGTACGTCCGGATCGATGCCAATGGTCTTGTCCAGCAGCTTGCGTGCGGCCTTGCTGTTGTTCACTGCATTTACGGTTTGCGTGATGACGGGGATACTGGCGAACTTGCCGATCGCATCAGTCGAGGTAATCAGCCTGTCACGCTTCCTGGTGTCGCCTTTCCTGAACTTGATGGCTTTCGCACGCAGCATCAGGTGCGGAAAGTCTACATTCCATTCATGCGGTGGAACATAAGGGCACTTGGTCATGTAACACAAGTCGCACAGGTAGCAATGATCAACGACTTTCCAGTAATCCTGCTTCGCAACGCCATCGACTTCCAGGGTGTCGGATTCGTCGACGAGATCGAACAGCGTAGGAAATGATCCGCACAGGCTGACGCAGCGGCGGCAGCCATGACAGATATCATAGACGCGCTCGAGTTCTGCAAATAATGCCTCCTCGTCCCAGAATTCCGGTTTTTCGTGTCCCAGCGGATGCCTGGTCGGCGCCTCGAGGCTGCCTTCGCGTTGATCAGTTGCCATAATAAATATTCAGTGTGGCCGGGGTCGGATGACCCCGGCATTGAACTATCCAAGGATAGTGATTAGTCCAGGTTGTCCAGTGCCTTCTGGAAACGGTTTGCGTGTGAACGCTCTGCTTTGGCTAGCGTTTCAAACCAGTCAGCGATTTCGTCAAAGCCTTCATCGCGTGCTGTTTTGGCCATGCCAGGGTACATATCAGTGTACTCGTGAGTTTCACCGGCAATAGCCGCTTTCAGGTTGTCGGATGTGCCACCGATAGGTAGGCCAGTTGCCGGATCACCGCTTTCTTCGAGGTATTCCAGGTGGCCGTGTGCATGACCGGTTTCGCCTTCAGCTGTTGAACGGAAAACGGTGGATACATCGTTGTAACCTTCAACATCAGCCTTTGCAGCGAAGTATAGGTAACGACGGTTTGCCTGCGATTCGCCGGCAAATGCATCCTTCAGGTTTTGTTCTGTCTTACTGCCTTTCAATGCCATGTTTTTCTCCTGCTTTGGTTTATTGAGGACGGAAATTCTACATAAGTATCCCATAAGTACAACAATAATCACGTTCTGTCGTACATTCAATTAGTATTTCTCTATGTCAGTGATTGTTTTTCTCAATCAGACATACAATACTGCACCGAAATGACTGTGTGAAATCAGAAAAGCGGTTTTACAAGGCTGGCTGTGCTGTTAATCTATGCGCATTTTATAAGGAGTATAAGGAGTCGCTGTATGTCGCGTGAAGTCGATGTTGCCATAATCGGAGCCGGTAGTGCCGGATTGTTTGCGTTGTCACAAGTACGCAGGAAAACGGACAACTATGTATTGATTGATGGTGGCGAGCTGGGTACAACCTGCGCGCGCGTGGGCTGTATGCCATCCAAGGTGATGATCCAGGTGGCGGATGATTATCACCGTAGATCGATTTTTGATCGTGAAGGTATCGATGGTGCTGACGGGCTGGGGCTCGATAAGCCGGCGATAATGGAGCACGTGCAGGATTTGCGTGATGTGTTTGTGGATAAAACCCTGGGTGTAACCGATGCGCTGGATGAAGCGCATTTAATTGATGGTTATGCGAGTTTTGTGGATGATCACAACATCGAGGTGAATGGCGAACGCTATAAGGCCAAAAGTATTGTCATCGCAACCGGCACCGTTCCGATTGTGCCAGAAGCATGGCAGTCATTCAGAGATGACATCATCACCACAGACGAGTTTTTCGAGCTCGAAGACCTGCCGGCATCGATGGCCGTCATTGGTCTGGGTTCGATCGGGCTTGAAATCGGCCAGGCCCTGTCCAGGCTGGGTGTTGATGTTACCGGCGTTGATTTGCTCGAGAATGTGGCCAAGCTGGATGATCCAGTTGTAAACACGCTGGCGGTCGAAGCGATCGGCAAGGAATTTCCATTGTGGCTGGGTGAGGCCGCTCAACTTGAAAAGACGGATGCGGGTATTCGCGTCAGCTCCGGTGATAAAGAGGTGGTTGTCGAAAAAGTGCTGGCCAGCCTGGGACGCAGGCCGAATTTTGATCAGTTGGGGCTTGAAAACACCTCGCTGGATCTGGATGAAAAGGGTGTGCCGCTATTCAATGCTGAAACCATGCAATGTGGCAACACTTCGATTTATATTTCGGGTGACGTTAATATGGATCGCCCCTTGCTGCACGAAGCCGGACACGAAGGCCGCGTCGCCGGCTACAACGCAGTGCGGCAGAGCGCTGTTGCATTCCGGCGCAAAATGCAGCTCGCCATTACCTTTTGTGATCCGAATATCGCCACTGTCGGCGCCCAGCTGAATGAGCTGGATGCATCGAAAATCGCGATTGCTGAAATGCAGTTCGGACCTGTCGGCCGCGCGCTCATTATCGGCAAGAACCGCGGTGTGTTGAGGCTATACGTAAACAAGGCTGATGGGCTGGTACTGGGTGCAGCGATGGCTTGCGTCAAGGGTGAGCACCTGGCGCACCTGCTGGCCTGGTCAATCCAGCAGGGCATGACGGTATTCGATATGCTGAAAATGCCGTTTTACCACCCTGTTATCGAGGAAGCGTTGCAAGGGGCGCTGTATGGCGTGCTGTCAGAGCTCGATATAAAGGAAGAAACGGTGGAGCTGGAAAAAATCTGAGGCCTTTTTTCCGTGATTCAGTCCCGGGGTTTAATGCAAACGGCGCAAAAGAATACTTCATTTGGTAAGTAAATTGTATCTTGTCATCTCCCTTCGGCCGAGATGACATGTGTTCTTTATATATTCTGCATCTTTACGCTTTCTGCGTTTTCGCGTTGAAATGAATCTTTATTTCTTTCTGCGGCCGACAAAACCAAGCAGGGCGAGGCCGGAGCCGAATAGAACGATGGGTAAGGGTAATGGTACCGGGGCCAGGTGATGTGCTCCAATCAGAGAAGGTACGGCGCTAACATTGTTTATGTTCATGGTCAAAGAGTTAACCGGATTTTGGGCAATAATGTCATTCAATAGATCATAGTTGTTCAGATCTATGTCCATAACAAATATTGGAACATCGACCAGGCTTCCAGACTCACATTTGTTGCTGCTGTCCATGTCCAGACACATCTCTGTGTATGTCCAGTTTGTATGTGTGCGGCTATTGAATGTAACTGGTTCAGATACAGAGCCATCACTGGATAATTGCAGGTCGAAAATATGAGGATATACGTCGCCGAGGAAGAAGATGGACAGGTCGATTCCCGTGCCGAGATAAATATCTACAGTGCTGCCATCATCAGTGCGAAAGCTGGTAATTTCAATACTGGCATTCTCATTTGAGTTTTGCAGTAGATATGTTGCTATTGAGTTATCTGTAATGGGTACCGGATTCGAGTTGTTAACATTGCCATTGTTGGTCGTGAATGGTCCGTTCAGGCTCGCTGTTTGTGCCACCGCTGCAAACTCGTAAGTATTATGAATAGTTACAGCAAAAGCATTGCTGCTGATAAATATAAACAGAATTGTTAGATGTATTGTTTTCATAACACTGTAAACCATGTGATTATCTCAAGGTTCCTCGACCAGGCAGTGCACCAGGGTCTGCCCGGGTTGGAACAGAAGGTATTGTTGGCACAGGCATCACTGGTGCTACCGGAGCGTTTGTTACTGGCGGAAGCGGAATGCTCTGAGCTATATAGGACGCATTCTCGTTTGGCCTGAACAGCAGTTTCCTCGATCTGTCATTCATGGCGTTGTCCGCAGACCCCTGCGGCCCGGATGCGGGTTCCAGGCCGAGTTCCCAGATACCCCAGCTATATACAGAATCGATATATGCGCCTTCATCGTTGCTTGCCGCAAATACGGCAGCTGTCAGCATAAACAGACAGGCTGTAACCGCGCATACAAGTGCAGATCTGTAAATAGAATGATTTTGTGTTTTGGCTGCCATTTGGTACATCGTGTTTATCTCATTTCTATCTATAACAAGCATAAACTATGCCAGCCGGGTGAGATTGTCTTTAATATCAGCTACTTAAGTTGTCTATATTGAAATCTTCCAGGTTCTGCCTGGTTGAATACGGTGATCAATCCAGCGAATGCGTAAATAATTCCATACGGTAATATTCTTAATAACTTATATGTTATTGATGCAGGACCTTGCTGAATATGTAATTGAAATCCATCATACCCCTGTTTCAATAACAAAAGCTTGAGCGCATAATCCATAAAATTGTTTATTATCAGTGGCTTACATGATTATCAAGTCAATTTGCTATCGCGCATAAAAGTTTTCTGAATCCGGTCTTTTTCAGTTTCCGCTGATAACGGGCTGCAGATGTGTGATCGGGAGGATAGAGTTAAGGATGTCGACAGAAGTCGAAATTATTTACATAAGTTTAAGTTATTTGTTTATGAATAATCACATTGTAAGCATACAGGGATAAGCTGTATGGATTGATGGGTTATGGCGTGTCGGTAATATTTACACAATCGGTTTTAGTTGGCGAATTACTGGAAATACCTCGAAAGATTTAGCGAGAGAAGCGATCGATCGTAATCGTAGGCGTCGATGTTGGAAGTGTTTTCTGTATAGGCGATCTCAGTGTTGAGTGTCCATTCGCCAAGGAAGCCGTCTTTGATGTCCAGGTTATAGCCAATGCTGGCTGTTATTTCATCATCGTTTCTAACCAGCGTGGTATTGGTATCGTCGATAATCGTATCCGGCGCCTTGTAATCGAACTTTCTGTAGTTTGCCTTGAGGTAAATACTGCTCAATTCTGTAATCGAGGTGTAACCACTAAAGTAAAGTGTGAAACCGTCAAAAGCGAACTGGTCGTCCTCTGCGCTGCGGTTGCGCACCCTGAGCCCGGCTTCAATGCCGGTATTAAGACTTTGGAACAGGGTTGTGTAGGCGGCGCCGGCCATCACCAGGTTGCCGTCCTGAGGTTCATTAATCGTATCAGCGTAATTACGTGTCAGAAATGTAGATTCAATCAGGATGCTGCGATAATTGCCGAGGTCGAAACTGATATACGGGTTTACCGAAAATGCCGTTGCCAGTGAGCTCTGGCCCAGATTTACATAATCTATCCTGAGTGGGATTGCGCCGAGCCAGCGCCCTGCAGAAATAAATGCCGGGCCGGTATCGGCGCTGATAATGTTCAGATTGAAATCACTGGTTTCTGTGTAGAGGTTACTGGATACGGAGGCCTGGCTTTGCCACTCAAAACTCGTTCTGGCGCCATCGACGTTGAACGGTTTTTTGCGACGGTAACGGTGCGATGCGCTCACTACGATGTCTGTGCCGAACGAGGATATTTCATCAGAGGGTAAAAAAAATTCGCGGCCATTGACAATAATGTTGCCGACCCCCGGCACGACATTGATGTTGGAGTTGTAGATCAGGCCGGCCTTCACATATTGTGAAAAGTGGTGAGAGCCTTCAGGTTCCAGCTCGTCACTGTATAGCTGGCCGATGTAGGCAAGAATGGCCAGGCGTACAGAATCAGGTGTTTTCGGATCGTCCAGCACAATCTGGAATTGCTCCATGGCTTTCTCATACAGGCTGGCTTCGTGGTAGGCGACGGCAAGTTCAAGTCTTGCACGGTTCAGGTACGGATTTGTAGCCAGCATGTTTTCAAAAATCTTGATCGCATCATAGACCTTGCCTGATTCGCGACTATCCAGGGCTTCCTCGAATTGCAACTGGAACGGGTCGGTTTCCTCAGCCAGGACGCTGCCGGTGGCAATGTAGCACATAGCTGCTGTAGAAAATAACAGCTGTTTTATTATTTTATTCACCATGATTTTTCAGGCTGCATCATATTTTCAAGTTGCGTATTATACTTGTTCATGCTTTTCAGGATGGGATTAATAACCACGCTGTTGCTGATATCAATAAGCTTTAGCGCGGCTGCCTTAAATAATAGACCAAATGCGTTATTTGGCTATAAGGAATCGCCTCGATCAAACCTCAATCTTTTTCCGCAATGGCTGTCAGTTCTGGAGCAGCATATAAAGGAAATGGCCCCGGAAGGGCAATGTGATGCAAGGATCTTCAATCGCTGTCATCTGCGTGAGTGGCTGTCCTTTTTGCACAGTATCAGTCAGCTAAACGTTAATGAGCAAATCAGGAAGATAAATAACTATGCCAACAACAGGGAATATATACTCGATATTGAAAATTACGGCCTGAATGATTACTGGGCAACGCCAAAACAGTTTTTAATCAACAATGGTGATTGTGAAGATTATGCAATCATCAAGATGATGTCTTTTAAGCAGCTCGGTTTTGATGTAAATACAATGCGGGTGGTCGTGGTTCAGGACACAAATCAAAAGACAGCACATGCGGTAATGTCGATAGACATACATGGCGATGTGCTGATCCTGGATAACCAGATAGAAGAGGTTATTTCACATCGAGAAATATTTCATTATGTGCCGGTATACTCCGTCAATGAGAATAGCTGGTGGATGCATCTGCCTGATTAACATATGTGATAGTTACTAATGAATAAGTATAAGCCAGTTGCCGCAGCCGGTGCTTTGCTGGCCCTGTTCCTGCTCGTCAGTATCTGGCTGATAATGCAGTACGTGGAGAGTGAGCGTGAACGAGACATGTTTAACTGGCAGGACAGGCTGTCAATACTGGCAGAGTCGCAGAAGAGGTTAATAGAAGACTGGTTGGATAGCCAGGTAAAGAATCTGCAGGAAATGGCCGAAAATCCATTAACACAGATTTATCTTTCGATGGTGACAAAAGCCGAAGATGAAAACACCGAGATTGAGCGTGGACAGATAGCGCATTTACATAACCTGCTGGCTGCAACAGCAAAACGTTCGGGGCTTTTTGTTAAGCTGCGGAAGATAAGGTCGAATCAGGATGAATCCAGTAATGATGGTATTGCAATACTGGATGCTCAATCCGGGTTGCTGATCTCAACACGTCACTTCCCAAAAATTAATCAGCACATTAATGCAGCAGTGGAACTCGCCAGACGTAACCGATCTGCAAGTATTTATGGTATTTACAGTAATGAAGATCGTGAGCCCAGGTTGATAATTGCTGTCCCGGTAAATCGGGTACAGGTTACGGGTAAATCAGCGGATTTTGCAGGTTTCATTGTTGCGGTTATAAATCCGGCGCTTTCCCTGTACAAGCTGTCTTCACAGCAATGGCTGGCAACGCAAACTGATGAAGCGGTTCTCATTAGCGGTGATGACAATAGTACCGTTTACCTCAGTCCTTTACGCGGTGAGTACCAGCTGTTCCATCGTGCAGCTGTCTCCAGTGAGCAGCTTGCGTCAAACTTTGCACGGTTAAAAACAGGCGGCTTCGATTTGAAGAAAGATTACATGGGGGTCGATGTGCTTGTTACGGGCCGGACGATAGACAATACCAGCTGGATATTGATGCAGAAAATTGATGCGAGTGAGGCATTGCGCGAATCAGACGCTTACCGGGACTTTGTGCATACAGTATTCCTGCTGGCAGTGTTTATTATAACCGTGGGTTTTATCGCAATCTGGCGGCATGCGACCAGTATACGCCTGCAAAAAACTACTGATCGTCTTGCGGCCAGAACGGCATTGCTGAATTCTGTTGGGGATAATATCAGGGACCATATTTTCCTGCTGGGTTCAGACGGGAATGTTATTTTTATTAACAAGGCATTGTCTGATTGCTTGGGCGTTCATTACGAAGATGTTATCGGCAAACCACTGAATCATATTTTCAGTACAGAAACCACCCGGCGCCTGCTCGAGCTACAGAAGTTCAGTGATGAAGGGGAAATACAGAACAGGATATTGAAACTGTCGATAGCAGATGATGTGCATGTATATCATGTGTCGCTGGTTTCGTTAATGCAGGGTAATTATAAGAACTCGCTGTTATATGTGCTGCATGACATCACGGAATTAAAGCAGGCACAGGCCCGGCATAACCGATTGCTGGAAGGTATTATCACAACACTTGTGTACGCGACTGACAAGCATGACCCGCATTGTGCGCATCATTCCGAGAGGACGCGTGAGGTTGCTGTTGCGATAGCCCGGGCAATGGACTTGCCTGAGGAGAAGATTGGTGCCTTATCAATGGCTGCATTGCTGGCCAATATCGGCAAGTTGTATCTGCCGAGGGAAATTCTTACCAAGCATGAGCCGTTGACTGAAGAAGAAGAGCACATGCTGCAACAGCACGTCACCTACGCTGTTGATATTCTAAAGGATCTGAAATTTGATGGGCCCGTTATACAAATTATCGAACAGAAAAATGAAAGACCGGACGGAAAAGGCTATCCTGCCGGGTTGACTGCTGACAGCATAATGCAGGAAGCAAAAATAATTTCTGTAGCGAACGCATTTGTTGCGATGTCGAGCGCACGCGCATACAGGCCGGGCTTGCCTGTTAATGAGGTGATAGATGCATTACTTGAGCAGGCAGACAGTGCGTTTGACAGAAACGTAATTGCCGCATTGTTCCATATTGCAGAAAACAGGTCGGGCTGGAAGAACTGGCAGGCCGTTCAAATGTCACAGAAAACATGTCCCTAGAGCATGTTACAGCTGCATTTGTTATATTGCTGCTGCTGGCTTTTATAGCAGAGCCATTATCAAGGCTGGTTCGCCTGCCATACAGCAGCGTGCTGGTGATTGCAGGTTATGTAACTTCAGAGCTGGCTGTAATGTCGGGGATAGACACAGGTATCCGTGCCGAGAACTTCCACGATCTGATTTTTTATGTATTTATCCCGGTGCTGGTTTTCGAGTCGGCATATAAAATCAATAAAAATCTGCTTCTCGAAAACATCGTCCCCATTATCATCCTCGCAGTTGTTGGCTTGCTATTGACTGCATCACTCACTGCAGTTGGTCTTTACTATGGCATAGCACATCCTGCTGGATTTCCTTTGATAGCTGCATTGCTCACCGGCTCCATACTTGCAGCAACAGACCCGGTTGCAGTGGTTGCGCGTTTGCGGGAAATCGGTGTGCCGGAAAGGCTGAGTGTTTTACTGGAAGGCGAAAGTCTTTTCAATGATGCAACAGCGATTGTTTTATTCGGCCTGTTTCTTTCCATGGCGCTTTCGATGGAGAACACGGTAACGACGTCCGCTGTGATTGTCGAATTTATAAAAATATTCTTTGGCGGGCTTGCGACCGGCCTGGCTGCAGGCCTGACTGCAGGCCTGGTCAATAAAGGCATCAAAAACACTTTAATGGCTGGAGTGCTGACGCTGATAGTTGCTTATGGTTCATACCTGCTTGCTGAAGAGATGTTTGAAGTATCAGGTGTCATGTCAACACTGGCTGCAGCCCTGGTTATGTCGTTAATGCTGGGTAAAGAGCCTGGTGAAAACGCACTTGTTAAAAATGAGTATTTATGGGATGTGATTGGCCATATTGCAAATGCTGTCGTTTTCATCATTATGGGTGTGACAATAACACTTGGCATGTTTGAAGAGCGCTGGCTGGCCATGTTGATAGCAATCGCGGCTGTATTTGTTGCCAGAGCGGTAAGTACCTATGGCAGTATGTCCCTGCTGGGCCTGTTTCAGAAAAAGCCGGTTGATTTACCTAGCCAGACAGTGATGGTCTGGGGTGGATTAAGAGGCGCGGTTGCACTCGCGCTGGCATTATCGATACCGGTTACACTGGATTACTGGTGGACGATTCAGTCCATTGCGTTTGGCGTGGTCCTGTTCACACTGTTTATACAGGCACCGACGATAGGTTTACTGGTTAATAAGCTGGATTTGCGGAATTAATCTACACTGGTCGGTTATGGTCATTAATGGAAACCTATAATCAATCTCGCAAAGCCGTAAAGCTCGCAAAGTACACCCGGGGTTGGCCAGGTCGAAAAGGCTAAAAAAATTAACTCTCGCAAAGGCGCAGAGGCCGCAAAGAAAGATGAAAAGAAGATATTTTCTTTGTAAAAAAACATCACACCGCTGCATTCTCAGCGCCACTGCGGGAAACCAGGATGTTAAAACTCAAACGCAGGCAGATTTCACGGTGATGCGAAAATCGACAACAACTGTCAGATCAGGCCTGAACTGCTACAAATAAGTTTTATGAAATAAATCACATGATTTCTTTGCGTGCTTTGCGTGCTTTGCGACTTGGCGAGAATAAATGCTTTTAGTTATTGTCGCGGATGGCATGTCCAGTCTAAAACGTAAGTCCAGGTATGGTTTATCAGTGTCTAGCGCACTGACGAGATCAGTAATATAACGAAGGCAACAAGCACTACCGCCAGCAGGATCAGCGTTCCCCAGTGTTTTTCCTCGGCATTTTTGCTTCGCTCGATAGTCGCCTTGATACCCGGCCTGAACATAAACAGGATCAGCAAGGCCAGTGCGCCCAGGACGAGTTGTTCCCATAGCTCCATATCAGCTTGCCCGCTTAATCAAACTTGTAGTGTTTTTCGATGGGTTCGAGAATTTTCCACACGCATTTCATACCCTTCGGGAATACGGCCATGTCACCTGTTTTAATGGTAACCGGCTCCTCGTTCTCTGGTGTAATGATTGCGCTGCCCTCTATTACGTAGCAGGTCTCCTGCCGATCGTATTCCCAGTCGAATTCAGATACGCCTTTGGTCCACACCGGCCAGTCATCAACGTACAATACATCGAGTTTGGCAGGTGTGACATTGTGTTCAATCGTGATTGTGCTCATTATTGTATCTGGTTCGTAAAAAGTGTGGATCTTATCAGCGTATCTCTTCGATTGTGTATTTTTTCTCCATCACCGTGGGCGTTATCAATGAATAACCCTGCTGTTGCCAGTGAGAAAGCTCTGTTATCGCAGATGGAACAACGTCGATGAATTCATAAAAGTCGTCTGTCGAATAGTCATAATCCCGTGCTGCCAGGCCGCAGACCTTGAATTTGACGCCGAGATCGGCATAGTAGCGCATTCTTTCGACCGCGTTCTTGTATCGATCATAATTTTTCTGCGCAACGGTGACGATTTCGGTTCCATGAATAACGACCACGGTATTCATAAACTCAGGTGCCTGATTATAAGGATCATCCATTAGCGGATTCATCTGTGAACGTATCCAGTATAATGCCGAGTTAATTTTTTCGGGCTCGTCAAAATAGAAATCGAATAGCACATTTTGTTCCGTGTAGGGTGTTTCTACCCATCTGCCGCCTTTGGTATCTGCCAGTTCAGTGGCAGCAGCTGGAGCAGCGCATGCGGTTATCACTATGAGCACAATCATAGCTATTTGCATAATGTCACCCCACAGTCTTGATAGATCTCTTACTAATTGTATAGGCAGTCGATATGCATAATCAGCACACTAACAGTCCGGGTATATTTGATGTCTCATTCGAGGATTATGACGAAAAGGTCATCGCGGCCTCGTATAAGGTGCCGATACTGGTCGATCTGTGGGCTGACTGGTGCATGCCCTGCCTGGTGATCGCACCAAAATTGAAAGCCCTGATCGAGGAATGCGAGGGCAGGGTCAGGCTTGCCAAGCTTGAGGTGGATGCCGGTGAGAACATGAGGCTTGCTGGAAAGTACAAGGTGAGGGGCTTCCCGACGGTGATCTTGTTTATCGATGGAGAGGAAAAGGCCCGTTTTCACGGCGCTAAGCCACTGTCATTTCTAAGGGGGTTTATTGATGATTATGTGGATTGATGACGCATATTAGAATATAATGAAAATCTAATTTAACCCTGTATCTACTTGTAACTTACATTTATAGATGTAGAATGATGAGGCAAATCAAACACTTTAAGTGGAGAAATCGCAATGAAGAAGCTTTTAAGCAGTTTGCTGGCAGTTGGTTTACTGACTGCAGCTAGTACCAGCATGGCCTGGTGGAGTGACAACGACGACTACTACGGTGGTCCGTGGGGCGGTGACTGGAACCCTTATGATGAGTGGGATCCACGTTACTGGATGGAAGAAATGGAGCAGGAATGGGACGACGATGACGACTATTACCGCTACGGTGGTGGTCCCTATGGTGGTGGTTATCCATACGGTGGTGGCTATGGTGCTCCATACGGTGGTGGCTACGGTGCTCCATACGGTGGTGGCTACGGTGCTCCATACGGTGGCGGCTACGGTGCTCCATACGGTGGCGGCTATGCTCCTTATGGTGGTGGTGGCTATGGTGCTCCATACGGTGGTGGCTACGCACCCGCTGCGCCTGCTGCACCTGCTGCTCCCGCTCAAGGCTACTAAGATTAAATTCAACTAGTTAGATTCGGAGAAATTGTAATGAAGCGGATTATTATCAGTTTGTTCGCAGTCACTCTCCTGACTGCAGCAGCCACCAGTATGGCCTGGTGGAATGATGATGATGACTACTATGGTGGTCCATGGGGCGGTGACTGGAACCCGTATGATGAGTGGGATCCACGCTACTGGATGGAAGAAATGGAAGACATCTGGGACGATGATGATGACTGGTACCGCTACGGTGGTTACGGTTATGGTCCTTATGGTGGCTATCCCCCCTACGGTGGCGGCTACTACGGTGCTCCATACGGTGGTGGTTATGCACCCTACGGCGGCGGTTACGCTCCTCCATACGGTGGTGGTTACTACCCAGGCTACGGCTACTAAGCAATACAGCTGTTAGTTGTAAAAGGCCTGCGCAAGTCGCAGGCTTTTTTTTGCCCTGGATATACAGAGCTGTTTCAACGCAAAGGCGCAAAGACGCAGAGGGCGCTAATGTGCTTTTGGTAATGGTTCTTTAATGATTTAATCTAAATGTGGATACCTTGAATTCAAATACAGCTGAGTTATTTGTGTTGTGGTACAGGCATCTATGAATTAGTTAAGTGTCATCCATAGCCTGACTTAAATACCTGGCGACAAACAAAGATGTTTCTCTGCGGTCTTTGCGCCTTAGCGTTTTTGCGTTGAAAACCTTCATTCGATCTTCTCGTAGCTGACTTCGGTGATCACGTATTCAGCTTCACCGTCGGGCAGTTTCAGGGTGAACTCATCATCCAGCGATTTCCCCAGCAGGGCCTTGCCCATGGGGGCGTCCATGCTGATATAGCCCAATGATGGATCAAACTCATCCGGGCCGACAATTCGGAATATTGATTGTTTGCCTGTGCTGTCTTCGAGCCGGACCCAGGCGCCGAAATAAACCTTGTTGTGATTATCAGGCACGCGATCGACGACTACGATGCCATCCAGGCGCTTGCGTAAATAGCGTACCCGCGCATCGATTTCGCGCAGTTCTTTTTTGCGGTAAATATATTCTGCATTTTCAGAGCGGTCGCCTTCAGCCGCGGCTGCCGCCAGTGCTTTGGTCACTTCGGGCCGCCTTTTTTTCCACAGCTTATCCACTTCTTCTACAAGTCGTTGTTTTCCCTCGGGTGTTATATATTTGGATGAGGCGGGTTGTGGTGGGCGATAGCGTCCCATTACTTTATACTGTATTTCCAGGGAGAAAAAATGTTACCTGATTGTAGCCAATTACTGGACTGGGTGCGCTGGATAGCGCAGGATGCCGATGGTAGCTGGTGGGCGTACGAGCATGAACCCAATATGTCCGATTC
>Ga0316198_10000700_pt1 | contig 18225 bp, 20 predicted proteins | sample OudBieAanoxic_MG_FD_204935 | JGI IMG/M metagenome (GOLD analysis project Ga0316198, IMG submission 204935) | Coastal sediment microbial communities from Oude Bieten Haven, Netherlands - site A anoxic | ecosystem: Environmental > Aquatic > Marine > Coastal > Sediment | place: Netherlands...
AGTCGAGCCGGCTGTGTTCCGGGTCGTCAACGACGGGGTCCGGGACCTCTCGTATCCGCTGGGTGGCTGGGACTACAGCGGCTTCATGGTGGACGTCACCCCGGACGGCAGCGTCTGGCTGTCGGTCGATGAGGGCGACCACGGCCTGTTCCGTCTCGGCGAGGACCCGGTGTTCGAGGACGTCACGGTCTGGCCTTTGCGCCGAGAGGTCGCACCCGACGGATCGCTCTGGGGCATCGGCGATACCCCGGACGACCGGACCGACGGCATCTTCTCGTTCGATGGCGAGGGATGGACGCTGCGAGCGACCATGACCGGCGACCCCCACGCGTTGGCCGTCGGACCTGACGGCACGGTCTGGGCGGCGTCAGAGACCGCCCTCTTCCGGCTCGAAGACGACGGTTCTCTCACGACCTTCGACTGGTCCGATGTCTACGGTGGCGACGCACGCTGGCTCGAACTGGCGGTTACACCCGACGGCGATGTGTGGCTCGTCGGCTCGCGCAGCGATGCTCCCACGGGGGGCGAACTGCTCTTGCGCTTCGATGGCGAGGGATGGGCACGCATCCCGGGTCCCATCCCGGGTCCCGAGGGATGGGAACCCGGCAGGGGCCGGGGTCTCCTCGAGGTCGGTGCCGATGGCACGCTGTGGGTGAAGGCCAGCCGCACGAGCGTCGCCCGCTTCGACGACCCGGGCTGGACCACGTTAACGGAGGCCGACGGCGTCGAGCCATGGGGTGTACCGGACGATGTCTTCACGAACGTGCTCGAAGTCGCTCCCGACGGCAGCCTCTGGCTCATCGGCCTCCAGACCGACGAACCAGAGGACTGCTGCGGCGTGTCGCACTACGACGGCACGACATGGACCCCGTATCTGGTGGGGTCCCTGGTCCACGACTTCGCGGTCGCCCCCGACGGCAGCGTCTGGCTGGGGGCCCACGACGTCATTGGCAGCAAGACGCTCCACCTCTACGTCATCACCCCCGAGGCCGTGGCGGGCACCGAGTAGGGTTCGCGGCTGCCGCCAAGCAGACCACCACCCGACCACCACCCGACCGCCCGCCACGCTCAGCGCCGCGAGCCTTCGTGACCTCCGCCCCTTGCCCGTCGGGGTAGGCGCGCTCCACGCTGCCAGCAAGGGCGGGCCGCGCTTGCCGCGTCAAGCCACTGGCGAACCCGCCCCGCGCTAGGAGGTGCGACATGCGTACGCCATGGGTGGTCGCCGTCGCCGTGGCACTGGTCTTCGGTTCTACGGTCGCGGTCACCGCACAGATGAACGAATGGGGGATCCCCGCCGCGTTCGTCACCGACACCGTGGTCGGTGACACCAATGACACCGCGACCGAGGACGAGGGCCGCGCCAGCTGGGAGCAGACCGTGGAGTGGAGCGATCCGCGCCTGCCGTCGACGCTCAAGGCCGGGGCGACCTGGTACGTCTACGGAGACCCGCCCGACGACCTCATGGATGAGGGGCTGGAGGCCATCGAGGACTACTTCGTGATGGTCACCGAGATGAGCGTCCTGCTGGACGGCACCGAGGGCCGCTGGCATGGCACGGGGCGGGCCATCAAGCAGGGTGCCGGTACCGACCCGGAGCGGCACTACAGCTACTACGTACTGGAGGGTGACGGGGCCTACGAGGAGATGCACGCCCTGCTGCGAGGTGCGCCCGACCACGACAACGACGGACCGTGGGACGAGCAGTACGAAGGCTGGATCATCGAGAGCGGACTGCCACCGCTGCCGGAGTAGCCCACACGCCGCGATAGCTGGTGTCGGCAACCGGCGTGGAACGAGCCTGCCCGTCGTGCGCAAGGAGGGGATATGACGATGCATGCCAGAAGAACGGTGCTAGCGACCGCCGTCATCGTGATGGCGCTCGCAGCCTGGGGTGGTGTCGCGATCGCCGAGGACGAGGCCGACCCGATGGCCCCGGCCTACTTCACGTTGACGAGGGGGCCAGCACCGGAGTCCATCGGCGGGCTAGCGCCGGAAGACCTCGATGGTGATGGCTACCCGGAACTGCGCGGGCAGCTAGAGGTCGGCATCCCGGTCGAGGCAAGTGACCCGAGGGTATCGGGCCGGTGGACCATCTACGTGAACGCCGATGTAGTCGGGGTCGCCGACGGAACCGTCGATATGTCCACGACCAGCCACCGCCTCCAGAACGACGAAGGGGGCTGGAGTGGTACTGGAACCACCATCTCCGCCTTCGGCGGTGAGGGCGACCTCGCGACCGGGCTGACCGTGTTGACCGGCGAGGGTGCGTACGAGGGACTGAGCCTCATCCTGAGTCAGACCTACAAGGACGGCGACGAGTCCTACTGGGGCATCATCCTTCCCAGCGCCAAGGTGCCCCCAACGCCGGACCCCATCGAGCCGCCCGCCGAGTAACCCCCTCGCGTCGCCCCGGCTGCCTGCGGCGCACAGGAACGAAGTCTTGCCAAGGGGCGGGCTCATCTCGTGTCGGTCCCTCGGTGAACTTGCTCACGACTGTCACAGTTGGTGCATCCCGCGCGGTATATGGGTATGGGGGCGATGACGCAGACGGCTGGTCGGCAGGATGCGGGAGTACTCGCATCAGCCGCTGCCGGTGACGAGATCGCCTTCCGCCGGATCATCGCCACCCACCACGAGGACATGCGCCGGATCTGTCTGGCGATGTCAGGCGACGAGGCCATCGCGGACGAGGCGGTGGAAGCCGCCTGGGTGATCGCCTGGACGAAGCTCTCCAAGGTCCGTGGCCCCGCAAAGCTCCGTCCCTGGCTCGTGTCAGTGGCGGTCAAGGAGGCCAAGCAGCTCCTCCGCAAGCGACGCCGACACGCCAGCATGGAGGTCGCGAGCGACCCCGCTGACGCTCCGGGCGGCATCGACCCGGCGACGGGCATCGCGGGTGTGGACCTTCGGGCTGCGTTGCTGCGACTTGATGCCGACGACCGTGCGCTGATCGTCATGCGCTACGGCGCTGGCTTCGACTCGAACGAACTGGCCGCTGCCACGGGCAAGACGCCAGCGGCCATCCGCCAACGCCTCAAGCGCCTGGCGGACCGACTCCGCGAGGACCTGAGCGATGACTGAGATGACCGCCTTCGAGCGCCAACTGTCGAGTGAGGTCGCCGGACTCATGGGTCCCGTCCGCCCGGTCGATGACCTCGCGGTCTTCGAGTCCGTCGCCGCCGCGAGTCGATCACAGAGATGGGGGTTCACCATGTTCTCCGCACTCAAGTTCGCTACCGCTGGCGCCATCCTGGCGCTGTTCGGCGGCTTCCTGCTCGCAGGGATCCTCACGATGCCCGATGGCGATGAGGTCGTTCCGGCGGCGGTGACCGAGTCACCGGAACTGGAGGCTACGACCGCACGCAAGGAGCCGACGGAGCCGCCAGACCCGTCGGTCCGCACCGACATCCTGCCCGACATCGCTCTCACCGTCGAGGAAGTCGAACCGGGTGTGCTGTGGGTCGTGAACGACGGCAGATCGGACTTCGCCTTCCCGGTGGACCCCGAGGTTCCCTACGACATCGTCGCCGGACATGACGGCGGCATCTACGTCCTCGAACCGGGCCACTACGCACGCCTCGGTGAGGGCGGGGGAAGCGCGGAGGGCTACAAGGGGTCCGGCTGGAACCTTGTGGACGCCTTCCCGTCCGACGTCGGTGTGGCCCCCGACGGCACGGTCTGGGCGGTGTTCGAGTCTCCCGGGGGCTGGCGCGTGTACTCGAAGCCCTGGGGCAGCGGCCATGAGACGCAGCATTCGCCCACCATGGTTGGTCTCGAACCTATCGAGGTCACGTCCGACGGCACGGTCTGGGCGGTGTGGCTCGATGACCAGGAAGGTGTGGTCTTCGGCTATCTCGAAGCCGATGGCTGGACGATGGTCGGCGAATGGCCCTTCGATGGCGGCTACCTGAACGTGTCCGACCGGGGCGACGTCTGGGCCGTCATCCCTCCCTACGACTGGGGGTTTTCCAAGGCGCATCGCTTCGTCGATGGGGCGTGGCGCAACGAAGAGGGTGGCGGCTTCGAACCCGGGGGCTGGGGGTTCATGACGCCCGCCGACGTCGGTGTGGACGGCACCTTCTGGGGCATCAGGGAACACGCGCTCATCCGCTTCGACGGCACCGAGTGGACGACCTTCGAGCCGCCCGACTGGTCACAGCCCGATGTCGCCATGAGGCAGTTGGCCGACGACGGGTGGGTGCCAGACCACCTCGACGGCGACCGATGGGGTGAGCCGCACGTCGCCCCCGACGGCTCCCTCTGGGTCCCATCGCAACTCGGGGTGTATCACCGTGACGGCGACCTCGGGGGTGGTCACCAAGTCGTCTGCGGCCACGGCATCGACGGCGTCGCCCGCTTCGACGGTGAGACGTGGTCGCGCCTCCTGCAGGGCCGCTGCGTCGAGGCGATGGACATCGCCGCCGATGGCTCGGTCTGGCTGCTGGCGAGCAAGTCGGACGCCCGGTACCCGCTCGCCCACGTCTTCGTCATCACCCCCGAGGCCGTGGCGGGCACCCAGTAGGGGTCGCGGCCACCGTTCGCGGCGCAGTAGAGGGTCCGTCCCCCGAGGGGCGGCCTCTGCTCGTGTGGGAGATGGTTCGCGGCAGCCGCCAACCAGACCACTACCCGTCCACCTCCCGACCACCCGCCACGCTCAGCGCCGCGAGCCAGATCCGCAGGGATATGCCCCGACACAACGTTTCTGCTCTTGCTCGAGCTGAGCCACCCCGTGATCACAGGTGTGCTCCGAGAACAACGCCGACCTACCCGACGCTCGTCCCATGAGCTGGAACGACCGCGTACCACCCTCCGCCGCATGAACCCCGTACATATCGTCATCGCCTGGCAGGGTCGTCAGGTCCGCGTCCGCCACGACGATCCGCGCCTCACGCCGTACTCGCCCGGTATCACGCGCCTGCGGTCAGCGTTCGACCTCGCGACGGACGTGGTGGGTCTGCGGCTCTACCTGACGACGGCCATCGGCGACCGCTACCGGGTGCGGGTCGCCGAGGACGGGACGGTCGTGGGGCTGTGGCGACGGTGAGCCAGGGATGCGACGCGCTGGCGCGGCGTGCAGACCGAGCGCACCGTCTAGTGGAGTGAGCCGCGTCTGCCGTCGCGGTTCTTGTACGACAGCAACGCCAACTGGCACGCACTCGGAGACGGCGCGGTCGGAGCGTTCGCCGTCGCCGTCCGACTGGTCGGCGAGGATGGTGACTGGGCCGGGACGGAGTACATCGAGCCGCCTTCCGAGTGACCCAGCGCGTCGCCACGGCTGCCTGCGGCGCTCAGCAACGAAGTCCCGCCAGGAGCAGAGGCCGAGACAGCCCGAAGGGCGGTCGTCGTGAACCGGGTCCGCGACCACGCCAAGCCCGAACGTGAGTTCGTCACCAGCCAGCTCTCGCTGCGTGAGCTCTGCCGCAAGCACGGCATCTCCACCCACTCCTCCGTCGTCGTCCAGGCGAAGAAGGGGCGGTGGGCCGAGAAGCGCGAGCAGTACCAGGCCCAGGAGTCCGACGCCTACGTCGCCAGGCACGCGGTCCGACACGCTGACCGGCAGGCCGAGATCAGCGACAGGGCCCTCGACGCCATCGATGAGGCCATCACCCGCTTCTGCGAAGACCTGAAAGCGACAAAGGCGGTCAGGCAGCCCGACGGCAGCATCACCGACGACCGCCCCAGCCACATCAGTGAGGGCCGCGACCTCAACGTCAGGTCGGATCTGCCCGTCGACGCTCTCAGCGAGTTCATCGAGGCGACACCGGGAGGGTAGGGCTATCCCCGATGGAGGTGTCACCGCTGCCGCGAGCGCAGCGCCGGCTGGACGAGCGAGACAAGCTGGGCCCGGGTCGTCGCGTACACCGGTCTTGACCCCGACACCCCAGAGGAGTGTCATAGACCCTGCGTGAGGCTACGACGCGCGGCCCCAGCCCTGGTCGCCTGGACCGTGCCGAGCCACTGGCGAACCCGGCGCGCTTGCACGAAGGGGGGATGTCATGCGGACGTTGCGAGTGCCCTTGGCGGGGGCGGTCATCCTGCTGTTGGCCATCAGCCTGTCCGTGGCCGTCGCCGCGCAGGACGAAGCCGACCCGATGGCCCCGGCCTACTTCACGTTCGCAACAGAGTTGTCCGGGGCGTTCGCCGAGGGTCAGGTCACAGCTGTCGACGGCACCACGACCGAGATACGTGGTGGGACCTGGGTCGACCAACCGGTCGAGGCGACCGATCCCCGCGCGTCGGGCCTGCTGACGTACGTAGACAACGCCGACCTCTTCACGTTCGGCGACAGTCACGCCACGACCGTCACGTCGAGCGTGCGACTCGTCAATGACGGTGGGACGTGGTCGGGGACCGGCATGAGCATGGTCGCGTTCACCAGCGAGATGGCGCTCAGCGATGAGGTGCCGCGTTCGACGGGGTTGATCGTGCTGACCGGGGCGGGTGGCTATCAGGGCTTGACCCTCATCATGAGTGCGCCCGACGACTTCGACAACGAGGCGAACTGGGGCGTCATCATCCCGACTGACGGCCTGCCGCCGGTGCCCGACCCAATGGAGCCACCCGCCGAGTGATCCCATCGCGCCGGCTCCGCTGCCTGCCCATGGACGGCGGCGAGACAATGTGACGCAGCGGGAGGCTCTGACGCACGGTCCACCACCATGGCCGCTGAGGACCGCGCCGAGCCACTGGCGAACCCGGCCCGCTGAAGTGAAGGGGGGTAGGCGATGCGTGCCATCGTGGTCGCCGGGGCTGCTGCGGCAGCAGCCGGAGCGGTCGCCCTGGCTCCCAGGGCACGGGGTGCGACCTGGGAGGAGTGGTTCACGAGGGTTGCCGACTCGTGGGCGGGAGTCCCCAGCGGTCCGCTCGGCTGGGTTAGCAGCCACTGGGTGATGCCGCGCCTCCACGGTCCGATCTACCCGCTCATGGCCGAGGCTCTCGACCTCCGCTCGGAGGACGAACTCCTGGAGGTCGCCTGTGGCTCGGGCGTCTTCCTGGCCCATCACGCCGCTCATGTAGGCCACGTCGCGGGCCTCGACCTCTCGGACCTCCAGATCGACCTGGCCCGGCGACGGCTGGCCGAGCGCATCGCGTCCGGGACGGCGGAGATCGTCAAGGGCGATGCTGCAGAACTCCCATGGGAGCGCGAACGCTTCAGCGCGGTGACGTGCATGGGTTCGATGGAGGCCTTCCCCGAGCCATCCCGTGCGCTGGCTGAGATGTTCCGGGTGTTGCGTCCTGGTGGGCGGGCCGTCCTGGCGATGGGCTGGCGGGTGCCTGAGGGCACCGAGACCCGGCACGGACTGATGTGGGTCTGGAACGAGGCTGACGCACGTGGCCTGGTCGAGGACGCGGGCTTCGTTGATGTCTCGGTCACCTATGACGACGTTCGCGGCGAGTGGACCGGACCGGTCGGCCTCCTCCACCGGCTGACGACGCTGGAGGGCATGCGCATCGTGCGGGGGACCAGGCCGGGGTGAGTCACGGGGCGCTTCGACGCGGCGAGGATGTCCGCTGCGGGAACCGACAGCGCCGACGAAAGGAGACCAGGCATGGAAGCCGAGAACTGGTATCTCCAGAACAAGTCGAGGATCATGCGGGAGATGAGGTTCGCCCTCCGCAGCTACAGGAAGGAGTTCGAGAAGGTCTACGGCAAGGCGGAGGCGGAGGCGATCACCAGGGAGGCGCTCCGGCGCTTCGAGGTCCTGCTGCCGGATCTCCCTTACATCGGCGGTGACGAGAACCGCCTGTCGAAGGCCCTGTACATCACCGCAGCCATGCTGGCGATGTACCGCTCGCTCCAGGCCCGTGGGGCATCCGTCGAGGAAGCCGCCCGCCTGATCTACCTCGGGACAGCGAGCTTCTACAACAGCTTCCCTACCCGCTGGCTCATGCGCTGGCAGGGTCGGCAGTACTACTCCCGAAAGCGCCAGGATCAGGTCATGCACGCTGCCGCTGTAAGTCAGGAACGCCGCTATCCGGACGACTGGGTGTTCGAGGTCATCAAGGGCGACGGGCGGGACTTCGATCTCGGTATCGACTACACCGAGTGCGGGCTTCTCAAGTACCTGGAGAGGGAAGGTGCCCCGGAGCTCGTTCCGTACTTGTGTTGGACCGACTATCCGATGTTCGCCTCGATGGGCATGAAGCTCGTCCGGACCGAGACGCTGGCCCAGGGCGGGCAGCGCTGCGACTTCCGCATGAGTCGCGGGAAGCCCGCGCCGGTCAAGCCGGAGTTCCTGCGTGCCTGATCGGCTCGCTCGGTTGGGTCGGGCGGACCGGGTCCGCCCACGAAGGAGGCAAGACGATGCTGCACCAGCACCATGAGATCCGAGTGGAGGCACCCGTCGAGCACGTCTGGGCGTTCTACTGCGACACATCACGCTGGCCGGAGTGGATACCCCGAGGCGAGTTCACGGACTTCAGCGGGCCGGTGGAGAAGGTCGGGACGACGTACGTCGTCACCGCGCGGTTCCCCGGCTACACGTCGAGGCAGCCCATGGAGATCGTCGAGGTCGAGCCGCTGCGGCTCATCCACGAACACAACGACGACTGGCCGAAGGATAACTACATCCGGTTCGAGCCTGACGGTGAGGCGACCCGTGTCGCCATGGAGTCCGACTACGAGATGCCGGGCCGGATGCCGGGTTTCCTCAAGGACCTCATGAACAGGGTCATGATCGAGCGCCAGCATCGCAGGGTCCTGGCTGGCTTCAAGGCCCTCGCCGAGGCGAACGTCCCCGCGCACGCCCAGGGTGACCCAGCGGCAGTGCATAGCGGATGGAAGGATCCTGGTGGTGCACACCGGAGCTAGCGATGCCGAGGAGCCTGACGAACAGCATCCACATCGACGCGCCGGTCCGGGAGGTCTTCGCCTATGTCAGGGACCCTTCGAACTTCAACCAGCTCATGCCGGACGTCACGTTCTCGGACGTGTCGCTGACGCCGGACGGGGTGGGCACGACCTATCGGTTCGAGACCAGGGTCGCCGGTCTCCCCATCCGTGGACGGGGTGAGTACACCGAGTTCACGCCGGACCGTCACATCCATGACGACACCTCGGTCGCGTCGGAAGGGGCCTTCGACTGGACGTTCGAACCCGAGGGTGAGGGTGTCCGCGTGACCATCACCCACAGCCCAGGGAGGTACTGGGGACTGCCCATCATCGGTCGCCTCCTTGCCGACAACTACGAGCAGATGGACCGAAACGTCCTCGCCCGACTGAAGACCCGGCTGGAGGATCACCGACCGACATAGAGACAGGCGCGAGCATCGACCTTGATGCAACCGCCAAACAGACCACCACCCGACCACCCGCCACACGCAGCGCCGCGAGCCAGACCACTACAGGGATGGACACCGACACGTGAGTCATCTCATGACCATCGCCTCTTGCGGGAAGCGAAAGCCCACGAGCATGTTCGACGGCAACCGCATGAAGGGGGAGTGGGATGCGAACGTTGCCGGCGACGGTCGTCGCGCTGGTGTGGCTCGTCACCTCGGGTGTGGGCGCGGCTGGGGTGGAAGCTGACGCGCCGATGACAACCGGGGAGCTGCTGTCGGGCATGGTCACCGAGGAGGTCGAGCCGGGCGTGTTCCGGGTCGTCAGCGATGGCGTGCGTGATCTCCGGCCACTCGAGGCCATGCGCATCAAGGCCGGCCAGGATGGCAGCATCTGGGTCGAGGTCTGGGCCGAGTACGACGAAGGCTTGATCCAGCTCGGCGAACAGGGGACGCTCGATCCCCAGCTCGAGTTGTGGGACTGGGGAGCGGAGGACTTCGAAGTCGCCTCCGACGGGACGGTCTGGGCTGTCATGGGCACCGAGCAGGAAGTGGCGCTTCGGTCACACGACGGGCAGGCCTGGACGACCCACAGGGTCGTTGACCGCAACGACGGCCCTGGCTTCGACGACGTGGAGATTGCCTCGGATGACGTGGTCTGGGCGTACCTGAAGGACGGCGGCATCGGCTACCTCGCGGGCGACGGCACCACGTGGCATGACGCTGGCTGGCCCGTGACCCGCCAGCCGAGCCGCTACCACAGCCCGTGGTTCACCCCCATCGGCACCGAAGCCTGGGTCGCAGACGAGCAGGACCTCTGGCACTACGCCGACGGCCAGTGGCAGCAGATCGACCACGGCAAACTCGAGACCGGGGCGCTCCCGAGCGGGGCGCTCTGGGATCGCGACCTCTATGCCGACCCCCAGTACCTCTACCGCCACGACGAGACAGGATCGCGGCGATGGGATTTCGCAGAGCAGGACATGCGGCCCGCTGGCTGGCACTGGGGCAAGTACGACGTGGCCCCGGACGGCAACTACTGGGCAGGGTGGCCCGTGGTCGTCCCTGAGGAGGCTATCCGGTGCGTAGGCATCAGCCGTTTCGATGGGCTGGCGTGGGAGCAGCATCTGCCGGGCGAGTGCATCGGCGACATGGACATCGCTCCCGACGGCTCGGTGTGGCTGATTGCGTGGGAGGGGCCCTACAACATGAGCGGATGGCCGGCTGACGGAGCAGGGCCCAACCTCTACGTCATCACCCCCGAGGCCGTGGCGGGCACCGAGTAGGGTCGCAGCGCGATGGGGGCGGAGGGTGCTGCGGACCTTCGTGAGCCAGTCAGGCAGGGGCACGATGGGCAGGGCCGGATGCCATGAGCGGGAGAGGGAGGTCCCGGCGCGGGGTATCAAGACCACCGTCATGACCGTGCTCGCCTCCAGCCTCGTGGCGGGATCAGCGGTCGGCGTGGCGGCGCAGGACGAGTCCTTCGACCCGACGGCCTGGTCCACGTTCGAGTGGCGCTCCGTCGGCGAGTGGGTCGGCCCATCCGCAGCGGGGATCCTCTTCGAGGCCGACGACCCGAGAGCCTCGGGCGCCATGACGGTCACCGTCGACGACATGCAACAGGCGATGGATGACGACTCGACCGACTGCGAGTCACATCCGGCTCGGCTCGTGAACGACGGAGGCTCCTGGACCGGGGTCCACTCCGAGCTCGGCTGCCCGGTCGACATCGACACCATATGGGGGCCGATCACAGCGATGCGGCGGATGACCGGCGAGGGAGCCTATGCCGACCTCAGCCTCATCCTCCTGAGCGGGGCGTTCCCGGAGGGCCCGAGGTCCTGGGGCATGATCGGTCCCGCCGACACGGTCTGGTGGATCCCAAGACCTCCCGGGTCCGGCACATACCAGGACCTCCATCGGCCAGTGGAGGCTCGCGCCACCCCTGCTCGCGTCGGAGATGGTTCGCGGCTGCCGCCGACCAGACCACCACCCGACCGGGACCCCACCACCCGCCACGCTCAGCGCCGCGAGCCAGATCCATGCAGGGATAGGCACCGACACGACGGTCATCTCCCCTTGTTCGGCCTGAGCGGCACCGACATCGACCCCACGGTGGTGCGCTGTGAACGGCGCAACGGTCTGAGAACAGCACTTCCCGCTGCCGCGTTGATGACCACTGCCTGTTGAAGCCGGCGCTACCGCTGTGGCCTCATGTCTCGAGCGGGAGGCGGTGACGTACGGTCCGACCATGGCCGCGATGGACCGTGCCGAGCCACTGGCGAACCCGGCCCGCGCACGCGAAGGGGAGATGTGATGCGGATAAGGACATGAGCACGTCCACGAGAGCCTGGGGTCTAGCCTCTGCTCGCCACCCGCCACCGACAAGGGCCGGACGGCCCTTGCGATGAGCGCCCGCAGGCAGCCGATGTGGCGCGATAGGGGTTACTCGGCGGGTGGCAGCAAGAGGCCCGCCCTTGGCAGAACGGGCCTCCGCGCGGGTAAGGGCACCGAGGCCAGGTCGTCGGCGCCTATCGGGCCTCACCCCTGAAGTGATGGGACCCCCGCCGGAGCGGGGTCCCGTTTCGGTCTGGTTCCTCTCCTAGCGGCTATTCGAGGTTCCGGAGGTGACCCTTGTAGGGGAAGGACACATTGTCAGGATCATCGACTTCGTCCCTGAAATCGAGACGGCCGCGGACACCTTCGAAGTCTCCAGTGCCGCTGCCTCTGACGATGGGGTGCTTGCAGAATCCGAAGATCTCGTTACCCGAGGCAAGGTCGAACTTCGCGTGGAAGTTCTCCGTCATGCGGAACGTCCCTTCGTATCCGTTGTACGAGCCGACGAAGGTCTCGTCAGCACGCTCCTTGTATACGCCGCTCGGTCCAGGGCCCTTGGAGCTGGTGACCACGCCGTACACGCAGCCCTCCAGGTCCCCAGTCATGACGATGACGTAGTCGAAGGGCAACTCAGTGCACTCGCTGCCCACATCTGGGAAGCCTATCCCGGAGACCTGGGTCGCCCCGTTCCCTCCCGCACTTGCTGGCACGGCTAGTGCCATCATCGCCGCAAGCGCGATCGTCAATGCCAGAACACGTCTCATGCCGGTTCCTCCTCCCCCCTGTGGGGAGGCGCGATTGCGTAGACCCCCTGCGCCTCCTGTATATATGAGTCACCTAGTTGGTTTTCCGTTCCATCTTTGCCTTCTGCGTCAGCGAGATGGCGGGCTGGCTGGGCGAGCTACGTGAGGGGCGCTGGCCGAAGTAGTCGACAGTGGGGTGGCGCGTTGAGCCTATGCGTGCGACCGAAGACGTGTCCGTACTGTTCGACCGAACTGGCGGACCCGCCCAGGGACAACGGCAGGTGCAGTCGCGCGGCGAGCCGATCGCCGTTCGCAAGGGCGCGGATGGCCATCGGTACCTGCCGAGGCTGGACCAGGCAGGGGCGTTAGAGCGTGAACGGGATGGAGCGAAGCGATCCATGCGCCAACGCGAGGAGTTCCTTTCCGGCGGGTGGTGCCTCGAGGTAGTCGGAGAGTCGCACTGCCAGCCCGCCATCGAGCGGGCGCATGCCGTCCACTGCCGGCCACTCGGGTCGCCACGCTACGCGCGGCCCCACCCCGGTGCCCCGGATGCGGAGTGGTTCTCCGTGGCTACATCGTCGAAGGCGAGCCTCCCACCCAGCAGCGGTGGCATCGCCACCGACGAAAATGGAAAGCGAGCCACTGGACATTCACTCGTAGGGTGTAGAGGCCGAGATCGGCTCGGCCATCAGAAGCGAGAGGGTATGGACCAGGACCTCGTGGTCAGGGCGCAGCACGACGATCAGCAGGCGTTCCAGTCGCTGACGGTCGCACACCATGCGCGCCTGTACCGCGTCGCCTACGGCATCCTCCGCGACCGACATCTGGCCGAAGACGCCACGCAGCAAGCCTTCCTCGACATCTGGCGCAACCTGCCGACCCTCGAAGACCCGTCGCGCTTCAGCGGCTGGTCGTATCGCATCCTCGTCCGCGCCTGCTATGCCGAAGCGCGACGCAAACCCGACTGGGCACGCGAGGGTGACATCGGTCCCTCCCACGTGCCCGCAGCCCCCGACGAGTACGACTCGGTCGTCGACCGGGATCAGCTCGAGCGGGGCTTCCGCCACCTATCGGTCGAACACCGCACGATCATCGTGCTCCGGTGTCTGCTCGACCTGCCCATGGAGCAGGTGGCCGAGGCGCTCGGCATCCCCGAAGGCACGGTCGGCTCACGCCTGAGCCGCGCGGTCAAGGCGATGCGGGCCGCACTCGAGGCCGAGTCGAGGACGAGTACCACCATCAGCACCACCATGCGGCACGAGGTCAGCCGATGAACGACGACCGTCTGCTGCTGGAGATGCGCCGCTGGCTTCAGGAGGAGCGAGTCGCCCTGCCGGATGCTGAGGAGGCCGGCCGGCGGATCGCAGCCAAGCTACCCACGACCAGGCAACGGCGACGCCGCTGGTGGCGACTGCCGCGCCTCGCTCGCACGCCCAGGCCGTCGGGCACCCGCGACACGACCGAGTACCAGCCAAGTCCCGTCCCGGCCACGAACGGCCATACCCCCACCGCCATCGGGAGGACCACATCCATGCTCAGCCCAGTCAAGGCCATCACTGCCGGAGCTGTCATCTTCGCCATCAGCGGTGCCTTCCTCATCGCCCAGCCTTTCGGTCAGCAAGGCAGGGTGCCGGGAGCGGAGGCCCCTGCGCCGCTGCCACCCGAGCCGTTCAGCGGCATCGTCCACTGCGGCGGACAGGTCGCGTTCGGGACGTCCGAGAGCCTGGAGTTCCCGATGGGCGAGGCGAACATGACGGTCGTGTCCGAGCGTGGCGACACGTGGCGACCGAGCGCCCCCGGGATGAGCGACCCCCGGCTCCAGGGGAACTACGCCATCAGCTTCGATACCGACGCGTACTACCCACCGGGCGTGGTCGACAGCCTCGACGTCATCGGAGCCGGCACCTGGCGCATCGAGAACGATGAGGGCGCCTGGCAAGGCTCGTATCACATCGTCGGTGGCGCACCCGTCGTCGTGCCGCTCGTCGGTGAGGGAGCCTACGACGGCCTCACGGCCATCGTGGAGTCGGCCTTCTCGGAGTCCGACTGTGCTTGGGAGTGGAGTGGCCTCATCATCGACCGGGGGCTGCCCGAGTATCCCGAGCCGCCTGCCGAGTAGCCGACCGGGCAGACTCCTCGCGACCGAAACGCCCGTCCCGCGAGGGGCGGGCTACTTTGTGGTGCCTGTAGCCGCCAATCCGATCGCGACCCCACCGAAGCCCGACCAGCCGCCACGCTCAGTGTCGCGAGCCAGGTCCATGCCAGCGCCCGCGCTCCAGGCAGTGGGGCGCCGTGATGGGGTTACTGCCCAGCCACCTCGACCGGGTCTGGGTACTCGGGCAGCCCGCCGGGGAAGACGAAGCCCTCGAACTCGTGGGCCCCGCCCCCTGGTCCTACGGCATAGGCCAGCGCGGAGAGCCCCTCGTACGCGCCGGTGCCGGTCAGCTCGAGCTGCCGGTAGTGGGTCCGCATGGGCACGTGGAAGATGTAGCCGCGCATCGTGCCGACCCAGGAACCGTCGTCGTTGACGAGCTCGACGGTGCCGGACATGACCTCGCCGTCGGCACGGTACTTCGGCCCCCCGATGGACGCATGGTTCCAGAGTTGCCACAGGGTCCCACCCAGGCGAGGGTCGTCCATCACGCATCTGCAGCGGCTCCGCTCTCGTCGCAGGTGCCGTCCGTCCGCCTCGCCGAAGAGCTCTGCCGATGAGCCGGCGTAGGTGCACGGGCCGCTGGACTGCTGTGGCCCGTCGGCTGCCGGTGGCTCCAGGGGGGAGTGTCATGGCCACCAGTGGGAGGCGAAGACGCACGGCCCCAGCCACGGTGGCCTGGGCCGCGCCGAGCGACTGGCGGACCCGGCCCGTGCACGAGAGCGTTCCTTGAGGGTGCGTTGAGCCGTACACGACATGCTCGCAGGGACACGAGACCGACAGGAGGGACGCTCATGCGTACGTTGCGGATGCCACTTGCCGGCATGGCCATCCTGGCGCTGACGGTCGGCACGACCGGCGTGGCGGTGGCGCAGGCCGAAGCCACGGAGGACGCGGTACCGGCAGCGGTGACCGAGCCGCCCCATGCCTTCCCGACGGGCTACTTCGTGTCGGTGGAGACCGGCCCCGTCGGGATGGTGATGCTGGAGTTCCACGAGGACGGGACCGCGATCACCCACAGACTCGGATCGGAGGACTCCGCGACGCCCTTCACCTATGCCGTCGACGGCGACGTCTACACACACATCGCGTCGGAGTACGGCGACCAGCCGACCTACCGCTGGGACTACGACGGCGAGCGGCTCGCCTTCGAGCTGATCGGCGAGGAGTCTTGTAGCGTTCGGAAGGCGCGCTATACGAACACGTTCCGGTCGGTGGAGGACCCCAGGGTCGTCGTGATCGCCGCCGGGGACTACGAGACCGGCGACACCATCTACTTCGCGATGCTGAGCGCCGTTCCAGCTGCCGAGGCCGGTCCGGACGCCTACACCAACGCTCGTGAGCTTACGGGCAGAGTGGCGGCGGTCCCCATCGCGAGGGGTACGCCCATGACGCCCGACCTGCTGGAACCGCTGCCCGCCGAGTAGTCTGGCTACCCGAAGAAGATCGCGTCGACCAGCGCGAGCAGCCCGAACACCAAAGCGACGGTTACCACTACGCCCGTGACCACCAGCGCCGCGCGCTCACCGGTTGACAGGCGGAGTCCCGTGCCGCGCTTCTGGATGACGCTTCCGACCCCATAGCCGAAGACGGCACCGATCGAGACCGACACGAGCCCCGCGATGATGCCGAAGAGGATGTCAGCCTCGGGGAAGCCGTATCGGCCGCCGATGCCGGTGCTGAGGGCGAACCCGGCCAGGGCTGCCGCCGTGGCGGCGCCGATGAGTCCGGCCAGACCCACGCGCCGCCGTGGTGATGGCGAGCGGCCGATGACCGCTGCCGGGATGGGCACGATGAGCACACAGCCGAGCCACACCAAGGCGGCGGCCGTGCCCAGGCCGTGGCACATCCAGCACATCCCGGCGCCGAGTTCGTGCTCGGGAACGCCTCGGATGGCGTCTGCCCACGCTGCCCCTTGCACAAGGCCGACGACGAAACAGAGCCCCGCGGCGGCCGCGATGGCGGCGATGATCCGCCCGACACCCGTCGGGTCGACCCCGGCCCGAGCCACGGGTCGAGGTGTCAGGTCTGCGTTTCGCTCCATCTCCCGATCCTCCGATTCCGAGCGTCCACGTCGAAAGCATCGGCCTAAGTGGGGTGCACGTCATCGGTCTGCGCCTCATCTGACGACTCAGACGTCACGAGGTGCCGTCGTCCGCGTGATGGGCGGGCCGCTCGAAAGGGGCCCGCCCATGGCGGGACGGGCCTCGGTGAGTGACGCTCAGGCGTGCGTCGGGACCCTGGCTTCGGCGAGGGCCTTGTTGTCCCGTCCTTGACGAAGCCCGGCAGCTTCCCCGGCATCTCGTAGTCGGCATCGACGATGAAGCGGGTCGCCTCCCCATCGGGTTCGAACCGGAATGAGGTGTCCATCGGGCCGTCGTCCCTGTGGATCCGGACGAGGCGCTGCGGCTTGGCCTGGCGGGCCGGGTTCGCCAGTGGCTCAGCGCGGTCCTCGCGGCCACGGTCGACCGGCCGCGCCTCAGAGCCTCCCGCTAGGGCGATTCTCCTCCGGGTGTCCACGGACACCGAGCCCGGTTGTCGTAGGTCAGTGACCATGACACCGCATGCGACCTTCGGATGGCCCGGCTGGTCCATTTGCAGGTAGGAAGCCTTCGAGCACAGCGATAGCGTCGCCTGAGAGGCAAGCGGTCCAGGGCGCCGCGAGGCGTCTCTGCGACGAGGAGAGGAACCAGCCGCGTACCGCGAGCCCGGACACAGGCGCAAGCGGCTGACGAGAGGTGGCCTTCGGATGACCGGCAAGCGTGTCGGGCAGGATCGGGATCTCACGACGAAGACGATGACCGGGGAGCCCCACGACCGGCGTCGAGACGGCCTCGCCTACCTCGCGCTCTCAGCGGCTGCGCTCGGCCTGACGGCGGCCGTCGGCCCGTCCTCAGCTGCGTCCTTCGAGCGGTACTTCGGTGGCGTCGAGCCCGTGATCGTCGTCACAGCCGCTTCTCTGGCCGGCGGGGTCGCCCTCGGCTGGCTCCGGTCCCGCTACGGGTTCCGCGTGCTGCGAGGTCGGGCGACGCTCCGCGGCATGGCCATCTCGGCAGCCCTGGCCACCGTCCTCGCCGTTCCCATTGTGCTCGTCGACACGGCGCTGCGCTATCCGGAAGACATGAACGTGCCGCTGCCCCAGGCCCTGGCGTTCTACCCGGCGGTCGGCTACGTCGCTGAGCTAGTGTTCCACGTGGTGCCCCTCGCGGTCGCCCTCCTCGTCCTCTCTCCCTTCCGCCACCGCCTCGGAAGCGATCGACTCGTCTGGCTCGCGATCGGCTTCGTGGCGGCCCTGGAGCCGACCTTCCAGGTGCTGTTCGAGAAGGACCCCCTCTCACCCCTCGCCGCCTACACGTGGGTCCACGTGTTCGCGATCTCGCTCCTCCAGCTCACGGTCTTCCGCCGCTTCGACTTCGTGTCGATGGTGTTCCTGCGGCTCGTCTACTACGCGTACTGGCACATCCTGTGGGGGACGATCCGACTGGAGGCGCTGTTCTAGATCCGGCTCGCCACCATCGTCGCGTCGCGTCGGGCCGGCGAGCTGGGTCTCAGGCTGTCGGCCCCTCGCCGAGGAATGCCTGCAATCGGCCGCTGACCCGGTCGGCCGCCTCCATCGCCACGAAGTGCCCGGCGCCGGGCACCATCGCGACCTCGGCCTCAGGCATCAGCCGCCGGGCGCGCTCGAAGGCCTTGGTCGGTGAGTAGATCTGGTCCAGG
>Ga0316198_10000701_pt1 | contig 18196 bp, 19 predicted proteins | sample OudBieAanoxic_MG_FD_204935 | JGI IMG/M metagenome (GOLD analysis project Ga0316198, IMG submission 204935) | Coastal sediment microbial communities from Oude Bieten Haven, Netherlands - site A anoxic | ecosystem: Environmental > Aquatic > Marine > Coastal > Sediment | place: Netherlands...
AAGCGACCATTGTGCTCGTCGTATTCCGCGCAGCTCGCGTTGGTGATCTGCATCTGCGGATAGCCAAATCCGACGAGCCGAAAACCAACCTCGGCCTCGATTCTCAGGCGTGCGCGCGCGAGCGGGCTGTGCAGCGCACCTGGCATCTTGGCCATGAACCACTCCGGAAGCAGTGTATTGAGCAGCGTCGCCCCACACCCGTAAGGGAACATGTCGAAACAGACGTCGACTCCGTCCGCAATGGCCCGATCAAAGAGGCCAATGGCCTCGTCGACGGTCTTCCAAGTCTGCGACCCGACGAAGATCAAATGAGAGAACTGTAGGCGGACCCCCGTGCGGCGCGCCAAGCCGAGCATGTCGTCAATCGCCTTGAGATTGTGAGGGCGGCCGAACGGCACCATCGGGTAGGTGCCGGAGAAAGAGGAATACGCCTTGGCATGCACGGTGAGTAACTTGTCGTGGCTCTTCACGAGCCTCGCAACGTCGTCGAGCTCCCCGAGCTCGGCAAAGACGCCGGGCTTGTACTGGAGCCCAAGCGAGACTCCGGCCGCACCCTCCTGCATTGCCCGGTCGAGCAGATCCAGCATCTCGCGATACTCCGTGTCGGCGAGCGGCCGAGCCTCGAATCCGCTGAGCGAGGTGCGCGCCGCACCGTGGCCGACCAAATGAACGAAGTTGTGTGTGAGCCCGAGCTCCTCGAGCACATCGGTGTACTCGGCGAAACTGTTCCAATCGAGGGTTTCGCGCCCCGCTTTGAACAAGGAGCTCTCGAGCAATCCGCGATGCGTGGTCTTCGGGGCGAAACCAAACGGACTGAACCCGCAGTTACCGGCGACAAACGTAGTCACACCCTGCGAGGTGAACGAATCGAAGTGATGCTCATTGCCGCTCGCGGCAAAGAAGTCCATGTGCGAGTGCGCGTCGATGAAGCCCGGGGCGATCACCTTGCCCGAGCAGTCGATGAGCGAAGCCCCGTCGCCTGGCGTCTCGCCAATGGCTTCGATTCGCCCATCGCGAAGCAGCAGGTCACCCTCCCTCGCCGGTGCACCCGTTCCATCGACGATGAGGCCGCCGCGTAGAAGCGTTGAATCGCGATTGCCATCCATGATCCGGTAGAGCTAACCTGTCCGACGATGAGCCCGCAAGACAGAAATCGCTTCCGGATCGTTCTTACCGGAGGTCCAGGCGGAGGCAAAACCACCGCGGCCGATCTCTTCCGGCGTGAGATCGGGGAAAAGGTGGTGGTCGTGCCGGAGACGGCGACGATGCTCTTCACCGGTGGGTTCCCGCGAGCCGGCGAGCCAAAGGCGCGCGCAGCAACCCAGCGCGCGATCTTTCACGCTCAGGTCGCGCTCGAGGATATCCAGGGAGCGCTCTATCCTGGCCGGGTTTTGCTCTGCGACCGCGGAACGATCGACGGCGCCGCGTTCTGGCCGGACGAAGCGCCCCAAGGCTTCTTCGAAACGATGGGAACCACCGCCGAAGAGGAGCTACGGCGCTATGACGCCGTGATCTTCTTCGAGTCCGCGGCCGTCGGCGACATCTCCATCGAAGGCGGCAATCCAGCACGGACCGAAAGCAACGAGCAGGCGCGCAAGCTCGACCTGCGACTCCGAGAGACCTGGTCGAAGCACCCCAAATTCCACTTCATCCCGCATTCAACGTCGTTTTTCGCGAAGCTTCAGGACGGCCTCAGGCAGCTCCAGGAAATCGTGGACGACCACAGCTGGCTCGAGCCTGGCCCATAAAAATGGCCTGACTAACCCATCTATACTAAACCGGGTTGATGGGGATGATGCGTGCGTTTACGGGGCGCCCGGTCCTTCGCGCCGGGCTAACAGCGATACTGGCTCTAGCCTTGGCTGGGCCAGGCTGCATCAAGCAGATGCGGACCGACATCGCGGCCAACCAGAAGCGCCTCGATGAGCTCGAGAACGACCTCGAGGCCAAGCGCAAAGAGCTCGAAGAAGCATTGGCCGAGGCGAGCCGCGTCCTTCGGCGGAACAGCGCGGACCAGGGTCTTCAGATCGAGGAGATCCAACAGCGGCTTGCGGTCATGGAGGGCCAGTTTGCCGAAGTTCGGATGGAGATGGCAGGCGCCTCGGAGGCCCAGGCACAACGCAGCCTCGAAACTCAGGAGCGGCTCAGCGAGGTCGCGCGCGCAGCCGGGATGGACGTTCCGCTCGAGTCCAGCGAAATCCCAGACGACAAGAGCGCGCACTGGGACGCACTTCAAAAAGCGTATCGGATCAACAAGCACTCGTACGCACGTGCACTCGCGCGCGCCTACGTGGCCCGCTACCCCAAGGACGCTCACGCGGACAACGCACAGTACATGATTGGGTCGAGCTACCTACGGCAGGGACAAGCGGCCGCCGCACTGGGCGAGTTCCAGAAGGTGATCTCGACCTACCGCACGGGCGATGCGATCGACGAGACCCTCTACGACATGTCGCAGGCATTCCTCAAGGTGCGATCCTGCGAGGATGCCGGCACTGCGTTGCGAGCGCTGCTGAAGAACCACCCGAAGTCGCCGCTCTATCGGCAGGCCCAGAAGGAGCTTCGGAAGGTACGTAGTCTCGGCGCTGCGCAGTGCGACGACCGCTGAATCACTGGAGGTAGATCGGCGACGACCAAGCGCGCTCTTCTGTCATCGAGAGGCAGTCGTCGTCGAATGGAACGCGGTAGTCGCCGTAACACGGCTTGCACTCGCCACCGTCGCAGCGCAGCCCGTCGGCGTTGACCGCCGGAGTCGGCTCTTGGATCGCACGGACGTAGTAGACGACTTCGCGATCCGCTGAGGCAAACCAGGGGTCGTCAAACTCGACCTCACAAACCTCGCGATCAGCCGGGCAAGGGATGGTGAGCCAGGGGTCTTCGATGAGCTCCGCGACCGGCTCGCTCTCCTTCATCTGACGACCGATGCGGATGACCTCGATGCGGGTGATCCGCCGCCTCCGGTCTGATGGGTTGTAGCACTCGCCGGCGCAGACCCGCTCGATGCGCTCCGTCCCGAGCGCGTCGGTGACCGCATCTGGACAGCCGGGCAATTGCTCGAAGGCGCCCGCTGCGCGCACCCTGAACTTTGGTGTGCCATCGAAATCGAGCTGGCTCCCCATCGGGACGCGAGCTTCGCCGGCGTTGACGAGATCGAACCACAAGAGGATGCGGTCACCCGAGGTGCCGTAGACCTCCCGATCGAAGAGGGCCTTCCAAATCGCGTCGCGTGTCCGCTCCTTCGCGTGAACCGCCACGAGCCCACCCGTGAGGAAGAACGAAGCTTGCCGCTCGAGCCACACGCGCTGAAACGGGCGCATCGACATGACGTCGTCCGGCGTCAGCGGCACCGATTCGTCGGTCTCCTCATTCTTCCCAAAGATGATTTCGCGCCATCTCTCGTCTATGGCCCCGCGGGCCTCCGTCATCTTTCGGCGCTCGTATTCCTTGTAGCCGGTGCCGGGACGGGCCGAGTGGTTGTCGCTCGATGCCATGAACCCGAGCGTCGCGTGCCGCGGCTCACCAGAGCCTTCGAAGCTCCCACGCGAGAGGATGTATTGCATCGACCCGCCGGGGCGGTAGGAATAGCTGGGCTGGAAACAGTCCGTGCACTGACCGCAATCGCCCCATTCGGTGACGTCGGTTCCCGGAAGGGTCAAGTGCCCCGAGATGCCGAGCTGGACGAAGTTCTCGCGTGCTCGTTGAACGCGCTCGTCGCACGCTTCGGAAAGAGGATTGTCGCAGCGGCTCCGGATTATCTCGCCCGCACGCCAGCAACAGGGCTCGAACGTCTCCGTCGGCTCTGGACATCGCGCGCCATCGTCGCGGTGCTCGATCGCCCGATAGTCCCGGTATTCCTCGGAGTTCCCGTGCCCGGAAAACACCTCGATGAGCTGCTGCCACCGGGGATTGTCGTGCTTTTCCTGAATCTGCTTGTCGTAGACGTAGCCTTCTGGCGTGTAGAAGCCCCAAGTCGTTCCGTGCGGGATCACCATCGCGTCGAAGCCCCACTCACCGAGCTTGCGAAAGAGTGTCTCCGGGGTGTCCGCGAGCTCCCTGCAGTCCGCAGGGAGCTCGGGCGAAGCTGTACCCTCCGGACAAAGCGAGAGACTCGCGATCTCGCGGACGTGCGCACCAACGTCGTTGTACGGCTGTTGGTCGGGAAAGGCGCGAACCGGAATCCCGAGATTGGCGCGGATGGTCTTCAGATCGCGAAACGCTTGCGACGCGAGACCCGGCGCGGCGATGGGGCGCGTCGGGAGCTCATCGTCGCCCGTATCTTTGAAGATGACGTTCCGATGGCCAAAGTGCGTGTCCGGCGTCGTCCCGATCTGGGTCCACTCGAACCCGGTGAAGGCGACGAGATCGGGCTGCTCGCTCTGTGCATCGACCGCGTTGCATTGGCGCACCGACTCGCGAACCATCTGCCAGGTTCGCGGGGTCAGCGCCTCGGCATGATCGGTCAGCGAGTAGAAATCGAGCTGCGAGCAGAACCGAGCGAAGTCACAGGCATCCGCCGGCGGGTGCACGCCCTCCCCGCCCATGAGGGGAAGGCTCCATTGGAAGGCGTCGACCGACAGGGTCGAGTGCACGTGGAGGTCGCCAAAGAGAATCCGGGTATCGGAGCCATTGCTGACCGAGCTCTGTCCACCGTCCCGCGCGGCCAACACCGCACGGTCGAGCGCGCTCGCGGTGATCTCCCCGTCTGTCTGGAGCTTGCCTCCGCCGAACACGGCAAAAAGCGCGAGCGCCAAAAGAACGAGCGCCACGATCGCAGCAAGGACCATGCGCTTCCAAATCGCCATCGCGGCCGAGGATAAGGTCCGACGGACGGGACCGCAAATCCTTCTATTAGCGAGCCCAGCGCACCGTTTCAGCGACACCGCCGATGACGAGGTTTTGATCGACGCCGTCTTGTCCGGAGAGGTAGACCCCGGCGGACCCGTCTCGATTGGAGGCGAACGCGATGAGGCGACAGTCCGGCGAGAACGCGGGATCCTTGTTGTCGCCCTGCCCCTGCGTGAGCCGCTTATACTCCTGGGTCACGACATTGACGGTGAAGATGTCGAACTTGCCGTCGCGGCCGCTAAACGCAATGAGGGGTTGCTCGGGGTCCTGGCACCAGACCGGCGTTTGGTTGTGGTTGCCCCGAAAGGTGACGCGCTGAACGTTGGTGCCGTCGTTGTTCATCATGAATATCTGGGGGCTGCCGTGGCGGTCGGACACGAATGCAATTCGGCCGCGAGGACCACACACCGGACTCACGTCGATCGCTCGGCTTCGCGTGAGCCGGCGCAAACCAGAGCCGTCGAGCTTCGAGCTGTAGATCTCGGAGTTCCCCGAGCGCGATGACGCAAAGTAGACGCGCGCTCCGCAAACCATGGGCGCCATGGTGATGCCCTTTCCCCCGATGATCGGCCTTCCTCCGGCGCGTGTGTTCGTGATGAACATGCCTTGCTTGGTCATGCGCGTGTACCAAATCGAACCTTTTCCGAAGCTCGGCAGCATCGATACACCCGAGCCGCTCGACACCTTTCGAACGCCGTAGCCGTCCATGTCGGCGGCGTACACGCTCTTGTGTCCCGGCCCGTGCTTGCGGGCGAACGCGATCTCCGTTCCAAACGGGCCGTAGGTGCCGGTGACTGCGCCGATGACCTTGTTGACGAAGTCGTGCATCCAGCGGCGGAGGTCTTTCGGTGAGCCCTGGTAGGTTTCGCGAAGGACGGGCACATCGCCCCCACTCGACTGGTAGAATCGGAGCTCGACCCGAAGCGAGGCGTCGTTGCCGCCTACCAGCCCCTTGATGACCCCGTTGGCGCCGAGAATGGCCCACGCACCCAAATCGACGCCGAGCCCCTTCGCGTCGGAGTCGTGACGCACCGATCCCGGGCCGATGACCCGAAAGCCCGGCATCAAGCGGAAATCGTTCTGGAGGACCGAGCCGCCGGTCGCGGCGTCGTTGGCCGGCTCACCGATTAGCGTTGGAATGCCGATTCGGAACACGTCCTCATCGGGCGCGTCGATGTCGACGACGAGCGTCTCTTCCGGAAGCGGCGGCGCCTCCTCTTGTCCAACCGCCAGTTGCGCGAACGAGAACGACACGACAACCGCGGCGCCCACCGCGAATGCTCCCCAAGCCATGCGTCGAAACTTAGTCAAAGTCATCGGTCACCTCAGCGGGCGTGACGCCCAAAGAAACGCAGAGAAATCGTCTCGCCCAAGACCTGCTTCGCCACCGATTCCGGTGGGTCCGGAAGATCCGCCCCCTTTGCCTGATTCACCCTTCGACGAACGGAATCGTCGAATGCTTCATTCCCACTCGGACGCGTGACTTCGTAGTCGCCGACGCGGCCGTCTTCGGTGACCGAGAGCTCGATCACGCAGGTGAGCTGCTCGAGCTCGTCGTCGGGAATCAGCGTCGGGACTTGCCAGCCCCTGCGAAAATACGTGTAGAGCTTTCCAAGATAGAGATCCCTCTCGTCGCCTGTGGCCTTGGTGCCTTCGACGATGCCTTCTTCGTGCCCCTCGAGCTCCGGCCCCTTTCGGAGATCGGAGATCGCACCCGCCCGCTGTCCGAGGGTTGCGAGAAGATCCTCGTCTTGACGCTGGCGCTTCTTTTTGGGTTCGGCGAGCCCCCTGTCGTTCTTGCCGCTCGGCACAGGCGCCGCCGCGTCAGAATCTGGAGCCGCCGGCGCCCGCGCGCTCTGTTGCGCTGCCGGTACCTCCTTGCTGGGAAGCCGCCGCTGAGGTCTCTGTTTTCCGAGTCGGACGAACCGCGTCTCGATCACTTCGATGGGCGGAGGCGGCAGATCGTCGGCGCCTAGTCCGAAGATACTCTGCATCCCCCCAAGCAGAAAACCGCTCAAGAGCACCAAGGTCGGTAGTGCTACGAACGCCGCCAGCGCGAAGCCGATTCCCCCAGCGATCTCGATCGCGGTCGGTTGCTCTGTCTCGAGAAGTGACAGCGCCCGCCAGTCATGCACATCGGCCGTGGCCATCGTCTATCTCGGCTCTCGCGTGAGCGGGTCCGTGACCAGCCCCATCTTCCCGATCCCGGCCCGACGAATCAACGCGAGCACTTGCGCGACCGCTCCATATGGCACTTGCTCGTCGGCCTGCACGAAGACTTCGTCGACGTCACGGATGCGTTCGTCGGTCAGCAAGCGCTGCCGCAACACGTCGAGCGATACCTCTTCGTCGAAGAGAAATATCCGCTGATCGCGCTGGACGGTGATCAACGGGTGGTCTTGGTCGATGTCCATGCGCGGCGCGTCGGCCTTTGGAAGATCGACTTCGACGCCGGTCGTGAGCATCGGCGCCGCGATCATGAAGATGATCAAAAGGACCAACATCACGTCGACCAGCGGCGTGACGTTAATTTCGCTGAGCGCGCTTCCTTGTCCGCCGTCGCCGTTCGAAAACGCCATCGCTACTCGACCAGTAGGTGACGCCGGATGATGTTCAGATAGTCGCTAGCAAAAGCTGCTGTCTCGCTGTCGACCACGCGGATCCGACGGACGAAGTAATTGTAGGCCATGACGGCGGGAATGGCGGCGGCCAAGCCCAAAGCCGTCGCGATGAGCGCCTCGGCGATACCGGGGGCCACGACGTCGAGGCCCGCGCTCTTCTGACCATGAATCGCGATAAATGAGTTCATCACGCCCCAGACGGTACCGAACAGGCCGATGAACGGCGCGGTCGAGGCCGTCGTCGCGAGGAAAGAGACCTTGTTCTCGAGGCGTGTCAGCTCGGCATTCTGCGCGCGCCGGAGGGCTCGTTCGACGTTCTCCACATCGGCCTTCGTTGGCCGTCCGGTGCGCGCCATGCGAGCAAGCTCGCGATAGCCGGCTCGGAACAGCGTAGCGATCGGCGAGCGCTCATAGTTGACCGACTGGGCGTGGATGTCGTTCATCGCTTTGGCGTTCCAGCCCCCCGATTTCTCCTGGGCCCAGAAGACCTGAAGGAAGCCCCGGCTCTGGTCCGTCACCTGCTTCAGCCGAATCAACTTCGCGCCGATGATGTACAAGCACATCACCGCCATGAAGACGAGGATGAGCATCACCAACTGAACGACCGGCGAGGCGCCGACGATCAGTTTCCACGGATTGAGTTGCTCGGGTGCGCTCGTCTGAAGGAAGACGGAAAGCATCAATGTCTAAACCCCAAAGAGCGCACCCCCGAGCGCGCTAGTTCTCGGATCCGGAGACGTTGCGGTCCCTGGCCCAACCAGCTTCGTCGGTGCCGGTTGCCATCTCTTCGCCCACCGAGGTGATCGAGATACGGCTGCTGTCGAGGCCAAGCGAAGTCAGGTAGCTGCGTACCGATTGCGCGCGACGCTCGCCAAGGGCGATGTTGTATTCCTCGGTGCCGCGTGGGTCGCATGCGCCGGTGAGTAGGAGTGAAAGTCCGGGATCGGCCTGGCCGCGGTAGCACTCGACCGCCTCTTCGAGGGCGGCACGCGCGCTGCTGTCGAGCTCGGCAGAGTCGAACGCGAAGTAGACGGTTTCGACGACGCAGGGCTCAGCCACCGGCTCCACCGGTTCGGGCTCGGGCTCGGGCATTTCGGCACCAGTCGTCGGTTCCGGTTCCGGCTCCTCCGCGTCCTCCTTACAGCCCGTCAACGTGGCCGCGAAAAGCGTGAAGCACACCAGGACGGCAAAAGATGAATGCAGATGCTTCTTCATGGAGTTCCTTTTCTTTCCCCCTCTGAACTCAGAGAGCACGGTCGCCAGCATAGCCCCGGGGTACTTACGCGCAATTTTTCTCGTGCCTGCGTAGGGTTAAGTGGCGCACTCTTGTGTGGTCTAAATATGCGAAGTCACTTATCCGGGTCAAACATGTCGCCAATTGTAAGGTTGCCCAATCGAGGCATCGAAATGACACGCAGAGCAATTCCCCTACTCGCGCTTGTGACAGCCCTCTCGGGCGGGTGCAATGGAAGATCGTCTGAAAGCGCAGATGGTGCCGCGGCCACGGAGGAGCACTCCGCCGGGGCCGAACGCGGCCTACCAGAGGTCGGGACGTACTCACACCGGCTCGACGACCCGACCAGAGATGGCTGGCAGAAGCCGGAGGAGGTCGTCGCTCTGCTCGACTTCCAGCCGGGGGCGACGGTCGTCGATTTGGGTGCCGGCACCGGCTACTTCCTCCCGTATCTCTCACGTGCGGTGGGCGACGAAGGTCGCGTCTTGGGCCTGGATATCGCCCCTGAAACGATCGACTGGATCCGGGACCGGGCTGAGCAAGAGGGGCTCCACAATGTCGATGCGCGCACCGTCGCCCCGAACGATCCGGGCCTCGAGCGCCGCTCGGCCGATCGGATCCTGGTGGTCAACACCTGGCACCACATCAATGGACGCGTGGCCTACGCGAAGAAGCTTCTTCCAGCGTTGCGAAGGGGGGGTGCGCTCCTGATCGTCGATTTCACGATGGAGGCCCCGATCGGGCCCCCGACCGCGAAGAGGCTCACGATCGATACGGTGGTGGCCGAGTTGGAAGCCGCTGGTTTCGAGACCGAGGTCCTCGAGGAGAGCCTCCCCTACCAATACGTCGTGGCCGGCCGGACGCGCTAGTCAGCGCACCGCGCGCTCGAACGCATATCTGACTTTCATGCGGATCGTCGTCGCGAGCATCTCGGCCCGGCTGCGTTCCTTGCGCAATCTCGTCCCGAGTGAGCGACTCGAGGGAAGCGAGATCCACAGCCGAAGAAGATGCCTTTTGCGCTCGGGCTCGGGATGGTCGTCGTAGTCCGTGCGCGCGTGCATGACGGTGTGATTCGACAAGAGCTGCACATCGCCGGGATCGAGGTCCATGTCGAGGTACATGCCGGGCGAATCGGCGATCGCGTTGTAGAGGTCGAGAAGCTCCCGGTCCTCGTGCGTCAGCACTGGCTCGCCGTCCCGCCCTGCGGCCGAACGAAAGTAGTCGGTGTGATAAAACGTGCGTAGCGAGCCAGAGTCGAAACAGCATGGCTGCACGGGTAGGTACCGAACACCGCCCTCGCCTTTGGTATCCATCATGAACGGCTCGTACAAGCGATCGACCAGGTCCGGTCGTTGCCGAAGGAGCTCGTTGTAGACGGCCACCGAGCTCACGATCCGGCTCTTGCCGCCGCGCTTGGCCTTGTTCAAACAGAGCAAGCCGACCACATCCGCCGCGTCGCAATGGAAGTTGATGTTGACGCGAGTGCGGTAGTGACGAACGTCCTCCGGGCTCTCCCCCGTGTCTCGGACGTGGCCGAGGAGATCGCGCTGCGGGTTCTGCGCGCCCGGAATTCCCAGGTGCTGCCCGAGGCACCAGAAGAAGACCTCGCTGTCCGACTCGGTCCAGTTTTGGACGGGGACACCGCGAAGCACCTGAAACCCCCGACCCTCACTGATGACAGTCCGCCAACGATCGACCTTCTTGCTCAGGGTCGGCAGTGGGAAGTCGTTTTTGGTGAGCGCGCCGATGGGCTTGCCAGTTCGTTTCGCCGTGGCGAGCGCCCGATCGAGCTCGGCGACATCCTCAGCGCTCAGTGTTTCCCGCCAGTCATCTCGCGCTGCGAGCTCGCTTCCGGTCCACGCCGCGGGCACCCGAAGCGGCTCTCGAAGCACGCGCTCCTGGGGCCGCGCGAAGTAGTGAAGCGTCTGCGCGGTGAGCGTCTTGTACACGTGCAGGAGCTTATCGCAGGGCCTATAGAGTGACCAGGAGGGTTTCCCATGAACGATCCCAGCTACGCCTTTTCAAAACAGCTCGACGGAGTCTCGGTCGACGATGCGCTCGAGAAAGTTGCCGCGGCGCTCAAGGCAAACGGCTTTGGAGTTCTCACCAAGATCGACGTGAAGGAGACGCTGAAGAAGAAGATCGACGTCGACTTCCGTCCGTACGTCATTCTCGGCGCGTGCAATCCAAAGCTTGCGCACAAGGCGCTCCAAGGCGATCCGTCGATCGGGCTTCTGCTCCCCTGCAACGTCGTCGTCCAAGAGGCCAAAGGCGGGGCACTCGTCTCGTTCGCGGACCCCAAAGCCATGTTCGCGCTCGTCCCCGACGCCCCGATCGAGGAAGTCGCGGCGGAAGCCCGTCGCCTGCTGCAGAACGCCAGAGATCAGCTCTGAGTCAGGCAAGCGCTTCGATGCGCGCAGGCACGTGCTTGTGCCAGGGGGTTCCGGCGAGCCAGTCACGATCTTCGACCGACGTAAGCTCGTTGAGCGAAACACCCGTACGTTCGAGAACGCCGTCGGCGACCGTGTGGTCGAGCCCGAGGCCGTTCGGAAGTGAGACGTGACCTCGCTGCATCATGTCGGAGACCTCAACGGGCACCTCCACCGAGCCACGCTTCGTGCTGAGACGCACGCGGTCCCCATCGGCGACACCGAGTTGCCCCGCATCCTCAGGGTTGATGCGCAAGGATCCTTCCGGGTCCTTCTTACGCCACTCTGGCGAGCGAAAGATCGTGTTTGCCGTGAACGAGCGGCGCTCGCCTGCCGATAGTACGAACGGAAACGCGGTATCGCCGGTGCCCGGGACGGTGTCTTCGAGCGTGGACAGCTCTTCGAGAAGCTCGGGGATCGACAGCTGAATCCTGCCGTTTGGCGTCAACACGCGAGACCAACAGTCCTCCGGCTCGTCCACGGCGAAGACCACGCCAGACGGGCTCTCGAGGATCGCGTCGAACAGTTTCTCGGCGGCAACGAACCCGGGCCCCTCGAACCCCGCTCGGCGAAGCGAGTCGGGGAACTTCGTCGCGAACTGGTGGACCAGGCCCCAGACGACCGCCGCAGCTTCCATGCCGTCGGGCAAATGGGGCCCGAGCGTCCGATAGAGAATCACGGGGGCCATCGGAGCGAGCTTCGGATTCGACAGGACGTTCGCGAAGAACGCCGGGATGAACGCCGGACGCCCATGCTCGAGCGCTGCGTGGAGCGGCGCGAGATCCTCCTCCGTGTACGCCCCGAGCGCCTCGCAAAGCCGCGCATGAATCTCAGCCTCGGGAAGGACGCCGTCGGGCGGATCGAGGAGCGGCTGCCGCGCATGGAAGTAATTGTGGGGAAACTCGAGATTGAAGAAGGTGGCCTCGGCTTTTTCGAACTGCGTCGGGGTCGGAAGGATGTAGTCGGCGAGCCTCGCGGTCTCGGTCATCGCCACATCGATGACCACGAGCGTGTCGAGCGCGCCCAGAGCTTCACGCATCGCCTGGCTGTCCGGCATCGAGTGAGCAGGATTCGAGCTCTCTACGATCATCGCGCGATAGCGCTTCGGATGATCGCTGAGGATCTCGGACGGGATCGAGTTGCACGGGGTCAACCCCGAGATGATTCGCTCATTCGCAACGGGGCTTCGTTTGCACTCAGCGCCCGCCCCGAGCTTCTCGAGGTTACCGGCAACGCTCACGAGGACGGCCGGGACGTACTGCGCCCCCTCCTTGGCGAAGTTTCCGGTCAGCACCCAAAGCAACTTGTTGAGGTAGCTGTTGAGGGTCGAGAAGCGGTTCATCTGAATGCCGAGGTCCTCGTAGACGGCCATGCTTTGCGCCTTGCCGATGCGACGAGCCGTCTCTCGAACCAGCCCCTCGGGAACTCCCGCAATCTCGCAGTACTGCGCCACTGGGATCCGTCGAAGCGACGCGATCGGGTCTTCCGCGCCGTCCACGTGCTCGCCAAGCCATGCGTGGTTGATGAGGTCCTCTTGAACCAAGACCCCTCCGAGGGCCGCCAAGAGCCACGCGTCCGCCCCGGGCTTCACCTGCAGGTGAATGTCCGCGAGCTCGGCGGTCTCCGTCTTGCGCGGGTCGATCACGATCAATGCGCGGTCCGGATCCTTTGCGATCTCGCGGAGCGTGACCCGAGCGCGAGGGATGCCGTGCGACTGCCACGGGTTCTTGCCAATGAATAGGCCGACCTCGCAGTGCTCGAAGTCGGCGCGAGTCACGCTCCCCATCAAACGCCCGCCGACCCAGAACTCGCCGGTCTTTTCCTGGGCGAGCGCGCTCGATCGATAACGAGAGCCCAACGCTCGGCGGGTGGCCACGGAGTACGCCGCTGGGAGATGGTTTCCCTGCCCGCCGCCGCCGAAGTAGAAGATCGTGTCGCCACCGTGCGCATCCCGCACGGCCGTGAGGCGCTCGGTGACCTCGCGAATCGCGGTGTCCCAGTCGATCTCTTCGAAAGTGCCGTCTCTGGTGCGGCGTAGCGGAGCGGTGATCCGGTCGGGTCCGTTCTGATAGTAGTCGAGCCGATGGGGTTTCTCGCAGGCGTACCCTTTCGACGCGGGGTGCGCCTTGTCGCCTCGGATCCGCGTGAAGTGGCGATTGCCCTCGCCGCCTAGCTGCACCTCGAGGCCGCAATTGCATTCGCAGAGAATACAGGCCGTTTTCTTCCAGGACCCGGACATGAACAGACCTCGCGCTTCCGCCACGACGGGGTGGCTAGACGACTCTAGTCCCCTACGCGATTCGGTGCGACCGTTGCCGACCTGCGTTTCGCCAGGCGATGCTGCGGCGTGTCAGGATGCCGCGCAGGGGCTTCTGGGGTTTGATTGTGGGCGGGCGGCGCAACGGCATGTTAACACGCTGCGATGAGCTTGGAGCCGCAATGAACGAGCTGCCGCCGCATGTGCTGTTCTACGATGGTGTGTGCGCGATGTGCAACGGCATCGTCAAAGCGATGGTCCGCATGGATCGTGACGCGCGTTTCTACTTTGCGCCGCTCCAAGGCGAGACCGCAGAGCGGGCGCGTGCGCTGCATCCGGAGTTTCCGAGCGAAATCGAGACCGTCGTGTACCTGCAACGCGGCGAGGTGTTCGTACGCTCCCGCGCGGCAGCACTCGCGATGGCAGAGATGCCCTACCCGGCAAAGGCGCTCTCCTGGTTCCGCTTCCTGCCGAGATGGCTGACCGACTTCTTCTATCAAGTCGTGGCCCGCGTGCGGTACCGGGTGTTCGGCAAGTACGATCAATGCCCACTTCCGCCCGCCAAAGCCCGGGCGCGTTTCCTTCCCTAGGTCTTTCGGCGCACATCGATGTAAGCAACTGTCCTACCCATTTGGGCTCACCCGAATGGGTTGCTAACTTGAGAGTCGTATGGGGACTCGCGCTTGGCTAGTCGCGCTGCTCGCGCTGACGTTGTCGTGTGAAGGCGCCGAGATCGGCGATGCCTCCGGCGCCGAGCCACCGAGGAACCTGGGCACGGGCGGAACCGCAGGGACGGACGCTGGCGCTGGCACGGACGCTGACGCTGGCGCGGACGCTGGCGCTGGCACGGACGCTGGCGCTGGCACGGACGCTGACGCTGGCACGGACGCTGGCACGGACGCTGGCGCGGACGCTGACGCGGGCACGGACGCTGGCGCTGGCGCTGGCGGAGCCGGTGGTGGCTCCGGCGACCCTTGTGCGGGCGGGCCGCTCCCGACGCCGATTCCCGACTGCAACCCCGTGCCGGCGCCGAGCACGGGCGACATCCATGCGGACTGCTTCGCGCGCATCAACCAGTTCCGCTGGGAGTGCCAATGCCTGCCGCCGCTCATGCGATGGACAGACGGCGAGAGCTGCACCGACAGCAACGCCGAGTACGACAGCACGAACGGGGTGCACGCGAGCTTCTCCGCCATGCCGTGCGGCAGCGGTGCGCGCGCGCAAAACGAGTGCCCCGGGTGGCCGTCCAACGACCACGTGGTGACTGGATGCCTCCAAGCGATGTGGGACGAGGGGCCCGAAGATGGCAACCCCGACACCGTGAATGGGCACTACGAATCGATGGCCACGAGCACGTACACCCGGGTGGCGTGCGGCTTCTACACGACGCCCTCGGGGGATGTGTGGGGCGTGCAGAATTTCGATTGAGGGGGACGCATGCGCTTGTTGATCACGATGATTGGACTCTGCTCGTTGGCCGTCGGCTGCGGCGATTCGCCGTTCTGGAACGACGGCCCGGGAAGCTCCACGGGCGGAACGAGCGGTACACCGGGAGATCCTCGCTTTGTCGCGGACTGTAGCGGCGGACCACTCGGGGCTCCCATCGCCAACTGCCAACCCGAGGTGCTGCCGAGCTCGGCTGACCCGTACGCGGACTGCGTGAACCGAATCAACCAACTCCGATGGGAGTGCCAATGTCTGCCGCCGCTTCAGCGTTGGACGGAGGCAGAGGACTGCGCCGACCAGCACTCGGAGTACGACAGCACGCGCGCCGCACACTCGGGCTTTCGAGACGACATCTGCTCTCCTCGTGGCTGGGCGCAAAACGAATGCCCGGGCTGGGGATCGACGGAGCACGTCATCGAGGGGTGCCTACAAGCGATGTGGGACGAGGGCCCCGGCGAGGACTTTCAAGTCCACGGACACTACATCAACATGACGAACACTTCGTACTCGATGGTCGCGTGCGGGTTCTACGAGACCGGCGACGGCCGCTTCTGGTCGGTCCAGAACTTCCAGTAGCCGACCGAGCTACTCCTCGGGCGGCGTCCACGCGGTCGCGGCGAGGTCGCCTTCCTCGAAGCCGAGCCAGATCCTGAGCTGCTTCATCATGAAGTCGGTTCCCTCTCGGGACGAGAGGTCGACGCGATACGTGTTGATGTAGCGGACGCTCTCCTGAAGCCACATATCCCAAGCTTCCTTCGAGACCTTCTCGTAGACGAGCTGCCCCACGTCGTTCGGGAACGGCGGCCGCGTAAGCCCGGGGAGCTCCTTGTCGAGCTTGATGCAGTGGACGAGACGATTGGGGTCGGCTTCAGGCATGGCTGAGGCCGTATCTAGCACTGGCGGGGTCGGTGGCTAGCCCAGAATACGGAAGAAAGACCGGAGCATTTGGTAGGTGAGCCCCCAGACGACCCGGCCATCAACGTCATACGCGGGGAAGTCGATCTGCGTGCCGTGCCACTGATACGGGCGGACGGTGTCCGCCTCTCCACGATAGAGCGGCACCAACGGGGTCCAGAGCGCCTCGGCCACTTCCTTCTCGTCGGCGCGAATCGGGGACTCCTGGTGCACCTCGAACACGAACGGACGAATGACCGTCTCCTGCGGCTTGCCGCGGGCGATTGCTTGAAGATCGTCCAACTGCCCGATGTGATCGGCTTCGGCGAACAAGTCGAGCCCGACCTCTTCCCGCGTCTCGCGAATCGCGGTTTCCAAGAGTGAAGCGTCCTCGCTTTGTTGCCGCCCACCCGGAAAAGCCATGTGCCCCGACCAGGGGTCGCGCGGATGCTCCGCCCGCCGGATGAACAACACCTCCGGTCCCACGGCGCCGTCACGCAACAACATCGCGACGGCAGCCCACTTCTCGTGCTCCGCAAGCTCATGAGCGGCGCGCGCCTCGAGGACGTCTCGAACATCGGGTAGGTCAATGGACGTCACCCTGTTCGGCTAGCACATCTAGTTACATCCGACCCGCCCAAGAGCATGGGGGTGGGCGGGTGGCGTAACCAAACCGCTCAATCGACGATTTCGTAGTGGAAATCTTCGATGACGGGGTTGGCCAGGAGCTTTTCGCACATCGATTGGATGTGGCTCTCCGCGTTCGCGCGGTCGTTGCCGTCGAGCTCGAGCTCGATGAGCTTTCCGACGCGCGCGGACTTCACCTCTTCGAATCCAAGCGAGCCCAAGGAGCGGCGGACGGCGTCGCCCTGCGGGTCGAGGACCTCGCGCTTGAGCGTGACGAAGATGTTCGCTTTCATGGTGCTCCTAGGCCCAGGTTCTTGGCGATGCGGGGCAGCGGATCGTTCTCGTCCGGGGCGAACGCTGTGCCGCGGATCTCGTCGCATGCTTGAATGTATCGACGCGACGCCTCGACACGCACCTCGTCGGGTATCGTCGGAATCGTCCCCTCGCCCGTGTAACCATTGCTGGCGAGCCAACGGCGCACGTACTCCTTGTCGAAGCTCTCGGGATCTTCGCCGGCCTCGAATCGCGCCTGGTAGCTGTTGGCGTACCAGAACCTGGAGGAGTCCGGCGTGTGAATCTCGTCGATGACCACGATCTTGCCGTCCGGGGTCTTTCCGAACTCGTACTTGGTATCGACGAGGATCAGCCCTCGCTCCGCGCAGACCTTCTGACCATGCGCGAAGAGCGCCATCGCGTAGCCGGCAGCCTCATCGAAGTCCTCCGCGGTGATGCGGCCCATCGCGAGGATCTCTTCGCGCGAGGCGGACACGTCGTGTTCGCCCTTCTCGGCCTTCGTGCTCGGCGTGAGGATCGCATCGGGGAGCTTCTGATGCTTCTTCAAGCCGTCGGGAAGCTCATGGCCGCAGAAGACGCGGACGCCCTTGTCGTAGTGAGTCCAAATGCTGGTCGAGGTGACCCCGGTGATGTAGGACCGCACGACCATCTCGACCGGAAGCGGCTCGCATTCGATGCCAACCATGACGTTCGGGTCGGGCACGTCGATGACGTGGTTCGGCACGATCCCCTTGGTCTCCTCGAACCACCACGCGGCCAAGCCGTTGAGCACCTGCCCCTTGTAAGGAAGCGTGCCGAGAACGCGGTCGAACGCGCTGATGCGATCGGTGACCACGATGTAGCGCTTGCCATCCGCGATGTAGCAGTCGCGGACCTTGCCCTCGTACTTGTGGCCGAGGGATTCGAAGTTGGTTGCCTTCAGGGTTCTCCAGAGGCCTCCGTGCAGCGTGTCCTGCGACACCGTCATCTCATGCTCCTTCCAAGACGCGATCGATGATCGTGTCTACATGGGTAAGCGCGTGATTCAAGTCGAACTCGCGCTCGATTTCGTCTTCCGACAAGTGTTTCCGAATCTCCGCATCCTGTTGGAGGAGCGCCCGGAACTCGCCCTCCCCTTCGAATGCCTGCATGGCGTTGCGCTGCACGAGCACATACGCCTCTTGGCGGCCGAGCCCCTGTCCAACCAACGCGAGGAGAATGCCCTCGCTGGCCCAAAGGCCGCCGGTCTGGTCGAGGTTTTGGCGGAGCCTCTCGGGGTACACGACCAAATCCGCGATCACCATGCGCACGCGATCGAGCATGAACGCAAGGGTCGCGGTGGCGTCGGGCATCATCATGCGCTCGACCGAGGAGTGGCTGATGTCGCGTTCGTGCCAAAGCGCCACGTTCTCGAGCCCGGGAACGACCGCCGCGCGAACCACTCGGCCGAGGCCGCAGAGGTTCTCTGTCAGCACGGGGTTCCGCTTGTGCGGCATCGCGCTCGATCCCTTCTGACCCTTCTTGAAGTGCTCTTCCGCCTCGCCAACCTCAGTGCGCTGCCAGTGGCGAA
>Ga0316198_10000702_pt1 | contig 18192 bp, 11 predicted proteins | sample OudBieAanoxic_MG_FD_204935 | JGI IMG/M metagenome (GOLD analysis project Ga0316198, IMG submission 204935) | Coastal sediment microbial communities from Oude Bieten Haven, Netherlands - site A anoxic | ecosystem: Environmental > Aquatic > Marine > Coastal > Sediment | place: Netherlands...
GGTAGATCATCGACCAGTCACCGAGAAATTCCGGTGTCCAGAAACAATCCTGGGGCCCGATGGCGTTGCCGACACTCATCATCCCGCCCGGAGCCAGAAGATCGTACAAGGCGCAGACGAGCACCTGGGCCCGCGAATCCTTGATGTAGTCGAAGAGACCGGTGCAGTAGATGTAGTCCTGTGACTCGGGGTCGTGCAGCGGCACACCCTCGTTGATCATCTGGACAAAGGAGAGGTTGAGCAGATCGAGTTGCGCCGGGGCTCCGCACTCGCCGATCTCGCGCTTGCACGATCTGAATGCGACTCCCAGCGCCTCCTCTTCCTGATCAATCAAGGTCCAAATCGCCGTTCCGGGCCAGGTCTGCCGCTTGAAAACATAGTCGGAAACCTCGCGCGCCGGACCACAACCAAGGCTCGCCACCCGGAACTCGCTGGAGTCACCGTGTTCCGCTATAACCCGGTCATGTTCCGCCCACATCAACTCAACAATGAAGTCCTTACGGGTGCAGACCCCGTGCGCCATCGGGTGCTCAATCCCCATTCGGTGGAAGACCTTGGCAAAGACCGAATCTCCCTCAAAGCTCTTGTTGTAGTAGTAGAGCATGACCTGGTAGTCGCCCGGATATCCCATGGGTTTGAGATAGGCACGGCGGTTGAGGGGGATATCCAGAGTCAGAGGCACGAGCACCGTCTCGGTGTACTCCTTGGCCGCAATCAGCACTTCACGTTGGGACATGAACTTCATGGCCTCGCTGGTGGCCTCTCGGTGAAGCTGGAAATAGGGCTCACGCAGAGCCTCGTAGGCCCGCTGCGCAAAGGCGAGGAGGTCACTTTCAGTGGCGCCCTCGGCGCGGAACCGGCGCTCGTGGTAGTCGAGGGCCCGTCGATAAAACTGAAAAAAGTGAAGGATCTCCGTGATCTTTTCGCGATATGACTCCGGCACCTTCGCCAGCTGACCGGCGGCACCCGGATCCATCTGCTCCTCGAGGAGCTTCTGGTCGTCACGTCTTCGGATCTCGGGCAGATCCAGATAACCGGTCATGAGCCCGACCCCGACTCGCGATCCACGCGGCCCGGGTTCGACTCGCGCGACATGCGCAGTGCCCGTATAGACGGGCTCGCCGTGCAGCAAGAGCTCGAGATCGATGGTTTTCCCTATCGGCCACTCCCCTGCCCCGTTCGGTGTCAAGTACGAAAGTCCGTTCATGGAAACATCGAAGAGTGGGTACTCCGCACCGTCGATGAGGAGTTTTGGCCTCGCATCACGAGAGAGAAGTTCGCGCACCCTCTGCCGTTCCGGCCGGTAGAACATGGACCGACCCAAAGACCCCATCAGCGCCTCGTACTTTTTGACCATTGTGCCCTCCAGACCCACGCGCTGATAACGGCGCGAGCGTCACCTGCAGCGGCGTCTCCACGATATCCTGTCAGTCATGGCCCGACGCCCTCCCAGGCTCCGACTGCAAGGGTAACGCAGGAACCACCATGATGAACAGCGCGCCACCACCGGATCTGTCATTGACTCGCAGCGATCCGCCGGTTTCCTCAACCATTTTCCGGGACAGGAAGAGGCCCAATCCCGTTCCGTCATTCGCGGGGCGTTGGGTGAAGAACGGATCGAAGATTCGACCCACATGTTCCTTCGCGACCCCGGGACCATCGTCACCGATCTTGACGATGAGGTTGTTGGCCTCCGCATCGATATTCAACCAGAGGTTATTCGCACCCATCCGCAACGCGTTGTCGACGAGGTTGAGAAGGACCTGGTTCATGGGACCCGCTGGCGCTTTCGCCAGGCGATCGGTGGAAAAGTCCCGGTGAATCTTGACGTCACCGAGTCGGAACCTGATGAGCTTGAGAGTCGCTTCGAGGCCTTCTCTGAGATCACAGACCGCGGTTTCACCCGCTTCAGCCGGACGCGCGTGGGTGTTCAGGGCCGAGGTGATCTCTTCGATTCGGATCGCCGCATCCCCGATGACCTCGATCAGTTGAACCTTGGTCGGTTCGTCCAACTTATTGGACGACAAGGCCCGGGAAGCATTGAGTATCGCGTTGACCGGATTGCGGACCTCGTGCAGGATGCCGGCCGACATGGTCCCGACCACCGCGAGTTTCTCCTGCTGCGCAAGATGGAGAGCGAGGGCCCGGAGGTTGAGCTGGGCTCGGATCCGCGCCATGAGCACCCTCGGGTGGAACGGCTTGGCGACAAAATCGTCGGCGCCGTGGGCATAGGCTTCGAGAGTGGCCTCAGAACCCACTCTGGCGGTGAGCAGAATCACGGGCGTTGATCTCAGAGAGGGATCGTTTTTGATCGCCTGGCACAGCTCGATACCGCTCATTTTCGGCATCATCACATCTGACACCACCAGATCGGGAGATTCGCTTCGGATGATCTCCCAGGCATGAGCTCCGTCGTTGGCAACCGCCACTTCGAATTGCGGTTCCAAAAGGGTTCGAACGAACTCACGAACCTCCGGATTGTCCTCGACGAGGAGAATCCGCGGCTGGCGACCGGCAACAAAAGGCACGGTAGCGATGCCCCCCGGCTGCTCGCCGGCCGACATGTCGACGGCAGCCTCGATCTCGGGCTCGGCAATCTCGCCTTCGAACTGTGAATCCGGGACATCTTCGGCCCGACGGCGAACCGCAGGTTCTTCAAACTGCTGACGCCGTTCGATGACCTCGGGTCGAATGTGATCTCGGCCGAATGGCAGAAAGACCTTAAAGACCGTACCTCTCGCACCCGGAGAGTCCACGTCGATGGTCCCACCGTGCAGCTCGACCAACTCCTTGGCGAGGGCCAGGCCGATCCCCACCCCGCCTTCGCGCCTGCGATCGGTCGGGTTGGCCTGGAAGAACCGTTCAAAAACCCTCGGCAGGTCCTGCTGAGGAATTCCCACCCCGGTATCTTCGACCTCGATCTGAACTCCGCCATCGAGATCCTCAACTCGAATGTCGATCCTGCCGTCTCGAGGTGTGAATTTGAGGGCATTGGAAACCAGGTTGGTCATCACGATCTCGAGACGGTGCGCGTCACCCCAGATACTGTCTGACGGCGAGTCGCAGGTGATCGTCAGATCGATGCCGGCGGCCATGGCCGCCGGCAGGCTGTTCTCGTGAACCGATACAACCACCGACCTGACATCCATCTCGGCCAGGTTGAGCCGCAGTCCGCCGGCATCGAGACTGGAGAGATCGAGGAGATCGTTGATCAAACCCAGCAACCGCTCGGCGTTGCGTCGAACAACCCTCAACCGTTGCTGGGACTCAGCCCCTGTCACGGTCGTGGCGAGTTCGCTCAGGGGCGCCAAAATGAGGGTCAGCGGCGTTCGAAGCTCGTGCGAGATATTGGCGAAGAACCGACTCTTGAGGCGGTCGAGTTCCTTGAGTTTTTCCAACGCGCTCTGGAGGTCGTCCGAGGTCCTCGCGAGGACCAACCGCGCTTCCGATTCCCTCCGCGCCACCCTTGCCAGCTGAACTCGACTCTGAAAATCCCGTTTGGCAAGATCGTACTTGAAAATTGAAGCCACGACCGACAGCCCAACCGCGGTGATCATCACAAAACTGTTCGCTACGACGTCGCGCATGAGCGGCTGGCCGTGCCACGCGGGGAAGAAAAACGCCGCATTGATCATGACGCCGAAGAACAACGAGGTGGCCGGCCACCGGGGTGGCCACACCGGAACCACCCCTGCGCCAATCATCGTGACGGACAACCCCACGATGTACTTGTCGAAATCCTGACCCGCCAACGGCAACATGGGCGCGATGAACGCGAGATAGACCACCACCAGAATCCAGTAACCTTCGAAACTGTACTTCTGGTTCGACGGCCGCAGGACGACAATCACCACCAGGGTGGTGATTGCCACCGCGACCAACCTCAAGACAAGAAAATACTGCCAGTGGTCCGGAACCAGGACGTAGTCGAAAAGCGCCCACGCGAGGTAGAGGACGTTGAAGACCACCGCTGTCATCATGAACAGTGGGAGATTCCGCTCTCTCAGCTCCTTGTGAAACGCCCTATCGTCGAGCACGCCGCCGTCGGCGAGGAGGGCGGGATCAGATTCATAGGGAGCCGCGATGCGGATACCGTCCGAGGAGTCCTCATCGAGGTTGTTGCGGTACTGCGTCATGCCCTCCGAAATCAGACTAAATTGCTCTGATATTTGAGATTATATCATCGGAGCAGGAATGCCGAGGATCAAGACACCCTTAACGCTGCGCCGACGCGAGCATCCTCACAACACTCGCCACGCCCCGGTGAAACCGACCCTCATCGAGCTCCACATCGCACTTCTCGAGGGTGTGGATCTCGAGCCCCGCGAAGTCCTGCTCGAGATCCGCGGTTGTGTAGAGCAACCCCGGGTCGCGGGGTCCGCCGGTCCCCCGTTCGAGTTGCTCAATTGAAAATGCCTCGAGTACCAGGGCCCCCCCGGGTCGGAGGCACCGCTCCACCTCTTTGTGGGCCATCCTCCGCACCTCGGCGGGCAGGTGCATGAAAACCAGCCCGACCGCGTCGAATCGGGCCTCGAACTCGAGCATCGATTCTGCCACCGAGCGCAGCTCGTAAGTGATTTCAACCCCTTTTCGCCGAGCTGTCGCCAGTGCCTTGTCACGCCCGACCGTACTGGTGTCGAAGGCGAAGACCTCCCAACCGCGAGTGGCGGCCCACACCGCGTTGCGGCCTTCGCCTTCCGCGGGCAACAAAAGCGCCCCGGGCGTGAGCCGATCGAGTTGCTCGCTGAGATACCGATTCGGCTCTTCACCATAGGCAAAGCCCTCCTCGGCAAACCGCTCGTCCCAGAATGTCAGTGTCACTCTTCGTTCACCGCTTTCTCAACCATGTCGATGATGTGTTCGAACGACGCTTCATCGAATTCTCGAAGACTCACCGAATACACCAGTTCGCCCCCGCGATCGAAGACATAGAGATTGGCGGCATCCTTTTCGGCGCCCCAGTTCTTGGCGATTTTGCCCTTCCAGTCGAGGAGGGTCCATTTGTCTGGTTCTTTGGAGAAGCTCGCGACGATCCTTTTCTTGACAAAAAACGGTGCCCCTTTGAGATGGGCAAAACCCACCGAGCACACCGCGCCCTCCTCGAATTCGCGGGTGTATGCCTGGTGCAGCGCAGGGCCCCAATCGGCAATATACGCCGAACCCTTGCGGTCCCCTCCAAGAAGCACGACCACCGCTTCGCCGCAATCCTCATCGGTGTGGGTCTCCCCAAACTGGTCGGCGAGGGAGAAATCCAACCTCGGCGGCACCTCGGCGGCTTGGAGACCGGTTGCCACAACGGCGGCCAGCATTACGGCGGCAGCCCACAAGGACCTCATTCCGAGAGCTCGGCCTCGGCCTCGATCTCAACCCGCAACGCGGGTCCAGCAAGACCCTCATAGGGCAACGACGATCGGTAATAGTCCCGCATAACCAGAATCTCCTCGCCCGAAGACCTCACCGGCGATTGTCGCCCTCACCATGCCGGTGATATCTCGAGGCTCGCGTGATCGCAGCACATCGATTCTACGGTAGCCGGACCGATTGGTGGTCAGTTGAACTCGATCTTTGCGATCTCCCGCCACGGCACGTGACCCGGTTCTCCCGACCCGCTCGGGATCACCACCACCCCGGAATTGTCTCTGTCCACGTCGTGGCTGTCCTCGAGCTCCAGCTCGATCCCATTCCGCAGCCGGACGAGGCACCCGGAGCCACTCGACGGCTCGATGGAGGCGACCATGGAAAAAGGCACTGTGTAGTCGATCTCGCTCGACGAACCATCGAGCATCTCCCAAGTCCACTCCTCATCGAGATCAAAGACCAGCTCGCCGTTTCGCCAGTCGCCGCTCTTCAGCGTCACGGTGCCGGTCAGGTGTGTCGGAACTGCATAGTCCGCGTAGGAGGCCCCGCTCGTACCGGGGTCGTCAAACACAACGCCGGAGAACTCGTCCCACGCGATCTCGACCCTGCCGAACCGCGGATCCTCGACGTGGATTCCGCGAATATCGTCGTTGACATCGTTGGTGCCCGAGAGCACCATTTCGGTTCCATCCTTGAGAACCACCCTCGAACTCCGTCGATCGCGGCGCTCGATGGACCGGATATCGCCCATCGCGATGCTGACGTCATCATCTTCGGTGTCGCCGTCGAGCCGATCGGTGCTCAGGCTCTCCTCGTTGTCCCACTGGATGAAGCCGACGAACTCACCTTCGGTGGTCGACACGGTCCCACGCAGTCGGAAGCTCCCTGGATCGGCATCGGGCGGTGTCGCTGAAAAGGTAATGGTGTCGATCTTTTTCCACGGCACCTCGACCTGGCCGGGTTTGGAATCGAAGACCACGACGGTCGCTCCGACATCGTTGGCGTATCCGGAGACCTCGATCTCGGTCCCATCCCGAAGGGTCAGCACCGCGTCGTTGCCGCCGGTCACCCGGATCTGCTCAAGATCGCCAAACCGGACGGCGACCGACCGCGACACGTGGTGGAGGTTGAGATCCCCCGAGATGGTGGTGGCCATCCGCTCCCACCAGGTCGCATCTTCGTCCGCGTCCGGTTCCTCGGCATACTCCTCATACGGAAGCTCGTCCTTGGCCGAGTGGAAGAGGTCGTCCCAAAAAGCCTCTTCATCGTCCCAGCGCAGGACACCGGTGTGGGTTTTTCCGCCTCTGGTCTCCACCGTGCCGTAGATGTAACCCTCGACCGAGATCCCGGCATCTGATGCCGTGGCGCCATCGTCTGCGCCTACAAACGCGGCCAGCGCCAAGCTCGCCACAAGGATGAGTCCGACATTCTTCGTCATAACGATCCCCCTGCATATCACTACGAAAGAAACGCTCAGGGAGTTCGCCAATTAACAAAAAAGGGACGGGATTGCTCCCGCCCCTGCTACCTGGATCGCCGTGGGAGTCGGAGATCTCAGCGAGAACTGACCCGGATTCCGCCGTTGACGGTTTCGAGGTCAACCGAGGGGCCGCCGCTTCCCACGCTGCCGTTCATGGAGGAACCGACGTACTTGCCCTTCTTGACCTCGATCCCGAAATCGTTGTGAATATTGCCGTTGACGGTCTCGGCACGGACCTCGGCCGAACCACTGAGAAAGACCTCAATCGTCCCGTTGACCGAACTCAGCGACACTTTCTTGCTCAGACCCGAATCGACCTCGAGTTCGATCCCGCCGTTGACCGTTTCGAGTTCGACCTCGCCGGTTGCGCCGCGAACGACGATTTCCCCGTTGACGGTATCGGCTTCGACATCGCCTTCGACTCCGTCGATGAGAAGATCACCGTTGACCAAATCGACCCCGTCGATGGTGGCGAATCTCGGCACGGTCAAGGTGTACTCGACTTCCGAGCGTCCGTGGCGATCGTGATCGCTGAGATCACGGGAGTTGGGGTAGTGGGTGTCGACGAAGATACCGCGCGCCGAAGCGTCTACATCGATTCTCAGAGCCTCCATGCGCTCGGGCGAACTCGCGCTCTTGACCGCGTAGACGCGGACTTCGGCTTCGTCCCAGACTTCGATGGTCACATCGCCGTTGATGTTCTCGAGGCCTACTCGCCCACCGTGGTCCATCGCGTAGGTCTGGTCGAAGGTCTCGGTGTATTCACCCGCCACCGCAGCGCCCGCCACGAGCAGCACAACAGCAGCCATTGTCATCACTTGCTTCATCTTCAACTCCTTTGTCGTCGGTATTGATCTTGCCTGTTCACGCTCCTGAGATGCCGGCGACGCACGAAGGGTTTGGATCGAACTGGGAACGTCGCAGAGTTGATTGAAAGCGAAACCCAGGCGGAGCCGGCGCGCCGTAGGCGTGGCGGCCTGTTGATTGAGCCGGCGGGACGAACACTGGTGTTCGGAGTGCCGGCTCGATCAACAGGTGGTGGCGGTCCGACCGACACCGACTCCGCCGTGAATCTCGGTTGCGATGATCCGTGTTCATCCAGTCAATCCGTGATCATCCGTGTCCAATTGCGATGGATCTCTGCGCCTCTGCGCCTCTGCGTTGAATACTGCGATGGAGTGATGGCTTTGCGTTCTTTGCGCCTTTGCGGTTCAATCAGTCGCTGCTCTGAATCACCAATGGCGACCTTGGGGATGGTTTCTTGCCGACTTCGTCGCTGAAGATGACCTCGACGTGGGTGAATCGCCCGTCGCCCCACTGATCCTCGAGGAGCAGCCACGACCGGACAAATTCGCCGACTCGGATTCGGCAGCGTTCGCGCACCATTTCGAGGTGATCTGAATCCTTCGCGCGGTCCGCGAGTGTCGGGGTGAGGCTCTTCAGGAGCGACTCCATCTCCTCATCCTCGTTGAAGCGCAGCCACCCACTCTCGGATCGTTTCTCCATCCGATCGGTGTGGATCGCCGGCGGCAGGGTGGGCCTGATCGGGGGCGCGTGGACGACGCAGGCTCCACCGGTCACCGAAAGCGTCCACTCCTCGTCGAGCCGAAGGTGATAGCGGTAAGTCACCGGAACCCGGATCTCGCTGACTGTGGCCCCGAGGGGAACGAGATCGAAGAAGATTCTCTTGTCGTCGGTCCGGGAGATGGTCTCGGTGGCCTCGAACGCGGCCAGCTCGAGCAGGGTGCCGCCATCGGGCACGAGTCGCGGGATGGCCGAAACAAAGGTCGTTGTGATGGTTCCGGTGGCAAACCGGCTCGCAACCTCGGCGGCGCCTTCCCCCAGGGCGCGAACAGTGTCCACCGTTGCCCGAGAGCCCTCGCGAGCGGTCTCGAGCAGCGCGCGAACCCCAAGAAACGCCACCACAGCGAGCACGGCGACCACCGCCGGCCAGCGCAGCGCGTGGAGCACATCGAGCCAACGAGGCTGTCCGTCAGTCATCGGCCGGTGTGATCCAGTAGCGTTGATCCGCGATCTGTCGGAGACCCGGAGCGTCGTATCCGCCCGACGCCCAGCGACGTCGCAGACCGGTAATGGTTCTCAGCATCGGCAGCGAGTGCCCGACGACACTGACCGTGGTCGGCCCCGTCCGGCGCAGTCTGACGGGAATCCGTCGGATCGCCAGATTGTATTTGAGAGCGACATAGAGGAGCTCAACATCGCCGGCGAATCCGTCGTCGGTGACGAGCGGGAACAGCTCCGAAGCCACATCGCCGCGAAACGCTTTGAACCCGACCTGAGTGTCGAAGAGTTCGCCGGTGACCAGCATCCGCACCGAGAACGAAAACGCCCGGGTGCTGAGACGGCGCAGCAGCGGCTGGTCGACTCCGAGTTCGGACTCGGCAAGGGTTCGATCACCGACAACGATGTGGAATCCCTGCTCCAGAGTCAGCTCCGCCATGTATGGGATGGCCTCGAGATCGTAGGGCAGATCGGCATCGGTGAAAACCCGACACCCTCCCCGGGCAACCGCCATCCCCGCCTTGAGGGCGGCGAACTTCCCTCGGTTGTCGGGCAGTCGAACCACCACGAGCCCGACCATGGGGCACCCGTCGAGGATCTCGGCCGTGCCGTCGGTCGAGCCGTCGTCAACGACGATGATCTCGGCGGCCAGGTCCCTACTCTCGAAGAAGGACTCGATCCGGGTGAGGCTGTCGGCGAGAAAGCTCTCGCCGTTGAAAACCGGAATCACCAGAGACACTGCGGGGCGTGTCACGGTCGAGTGTTCAGAAATGCTCACTTCTAGCACGCTACCCGAGTCACCCGCCGGGCTGCAAGTCGTGAGGAGGTAAAGAGGTTGGAAAGTGAGAAGGTCAGAGGGTCAGGAAACCAGAAAGGAAAAAGGTGAGAATGTGTGGAGTCAACGTGTGATCTCCAACCTTCTCACCTTCTTACATTCTCACGATCTCACACGGGAGACGACTCCGGTGGTGTTTCCTTCGGCTACTCGATATTCATCAGCTCGACATCGAAGACGAGCATTCCCGCGGGTGCGCCCTGTTGACCCTTGTAGGCCAGGGATTCCGGGATCCAAAAGCGGCGCTTCTCGCCAACCACCATGAGCTGAACGCCCTCAGTCCAACCCGGGATCACCTGGTTGAGCGCAAAGGTCGCGGGCTGGCCGCGGGTGACCGACGAGTCGAACATCTTGCCGTCGGTGGTCCACCCCGTGTAGTGCACGGTGACTCGGCTGGTGGGCCCGGGGCGATCAGTAGTCGTGCCCGGTTCCAAAACCATGCTGGCCAGGCCGGAGGCGGTCTTCTCGGCATCGGCCGGCGGCGCGCTGACATTACTCGGAGCCTTCGGCGGTTCGACCTGGTCTTTGATATCGATCAACTCGACGTCGAAGACCAACATGCCGGCGGGACGGTCGGCCTGGCCGTTGTAGGCAAGCTCCACCGGGATCCACAGACGGCGTTTCTCGCCGACCACCATCAGTTGGAGACCCTCGGTCCAACCGGGGATCACCCGGTCAAGGGGGAATGTCGCGGGCTCGCCGCGTGAGACCGACGAATCAAACATCTTGCCATCGGTGGTCCAGCCGGTGTAGTGGACCGTGACCTGGTCCCAGGAGTCCGCGTGAGCCGTGCCGGTACCGGCGGTGAGAACCTTGGAGGCAAGTCCGGAATCGGTGGTCTCGGCATCCTTCGGCGGTGCGGCAACGTCTGCCGGCGTCTTTGGCGGATCCGGTGATTCGGTGATCTCGATGAGCTCGACATCGAAGACGAGCATTCCCGCCGGAGCGCCCGGACGACCGCCGTAGGCGATACCCTCGGGGATCCAGAAGCGCCGCGTCTCACCGACGACCATGAGCTGGACGCCCTCGGTCCAGCCCGGGATCACCCGGTTGAGCGGGAAGGTCGCCGGCTGACCGCGACTCACCGACGAGTCGAACATGGCGCCGTCGGTGGTCCAGCCGGTGTAGTGGACGGTGACCGAGTCCCAGGCATCAGGGTGGACCGTACCGGTTCCCGGTTTGATGACTTTGGAGGCGAGACCGGAGTCGGTGACCTCGGCATCGGCCGGCGGAGCGGCGACATCGGATGGCGCTTCAACGTCGTTTGCGGCGACCATCATTGGGAAGAGACAGACGAGTGCAAAAAGAATGAGCATTTTCATGCGGTAGACCCTATCGCGAAAGGGGCGGCGGACGCAAGCGGGGCCGAAAGGCGTTACTCGGTTTTTACCGGTTCGGCGTGGCCAGGACATCTCACAACAGACCGTCGCGATCATCGGTTGCGATGCTTCGTGATGTCTTGGTGCCTTGGTGTCTTCGTGGTTGCGACGTTGCGATGGCTCTGCGTCCCTGCGTCTCTGCACCTCTGCGTTGAATTGCGATGGCTTGGCGATCTTTCTCTTCCGGATGGTGAGATAACCCATATTTCGCGGTCCCAACTACAATAGCCCCATGAGTCACAAGTTGCCCTCCTTGCTCTTATCCCGTCGCGGGAGCTACCAGCCGGTCATCCCGTTCAACCTGGCGGCTGGCGGGATGGTGGTTTTCGACTTCACCGAGGGCAGCGTCGACTTTGCGCAGATCGACATCAACGATGTCGCCGGCTTCAGCGAAAGGCTCTTCGCTAGAGTCTCAGAGGCCGAACTTCCCGTGGGAATCGGCCGCTACAACGAAGACCGGGTGCTCTATCGGCACTCGCCCCTCTTTGACGGCGAGAGTGAGAATCGCAGCGTCCACCTGGGCATCGATCTCTTCGTCATGGACGGCACCGAGGTCATGACTCCCCTCGCGGCGCATGTCCACTCGGTGGCGGACAATACCGGTCTCGGCAATTACGGCCCCACGGTCATCCTCGAGCACGAACTCGACGGGATCCGATTCTGGACCCTCTACGGCCACCTCGGCCGGCACTCGGTGGTCCGGCTCGAGATGGGCCAGACCCTCGAGGCGGGCGAGGATTTCGCCGTGGTCGGCGATCTCACCGAGAACGGGGGCTGGCCGCCGCACCTCCACTTCCAGATCATGGCCGACCTCAAGGGCCACTCGGGCGATTTCCCCGGTGTCGCCGCGCCGTCCGAAATCGAACGCTGGCTCGAGATCTGCCCCGATCCGAATCTGATTCTCGGTATCCCGGGACTCTCAAACGAAAAGGACTCCCGGACCGATAGATGAGCAGCCGATGGAACCAGCGAGTCTCGGTGAAGCCCGGCGAGCAGGCTGGAAGCCTGCTCCACAACGCGGCAATCCGTTGACGACCGCCACCTCGTCGAACGAGCGCCGGAAGGCGTTGGCCGCCCTCGCCCTGATGGTGCCGGTGCCCAGTCTGGGCACGGCTGCCGCCATGATCTTCGTCCCCGGTCCGGTGGGACAGGCGCTCTTCATGGCCGCCAAGATCTGGCTGATCGCCTTCCCCGCCTTCTGGTATCTGGTCGTCGAGCACGGAAAACCGAGCTGGTCGCCAGCCCGCGAGGGGGGCATTGGCGTGGGGCTGCTCACCGGCCTCATCGCAGGCGCCGCCATCGTCCTGGCAGCGTGGTTCTTCGGCGTATTCGACATGGACATGGGCGACCTCGCCGGCGAGGTCGACGAGATGGGGCTGACCACGCCGCGGGCCTATCTCCTCGGCGCCCTGGGCTGGACCTTCGCCAACTCCCTCATGGAAGAGTATGTCTACCGTTGGTTCGTCTTCAGCCAGTGCGAGCGGCTCATGCCGCGTTTTCTCGCTGTGCTCGCATCGGCTGCGGTCTTCACCGCCCACCACGTCGTCGCGTTGAGCACCTATCTCCCGGGTCACCTCAACGCTCTCGCCTCGTTCGGGGTCTTCCTCGGCGGTTTCATCTGGGCGGTGCTCTACAGTCGCTACCGGTCGATCTGGCCGGGATGGGTCAGCCACATCATCGCCGACGTCGCGGTCTTCGCCGTCGGGTGGGAGTTGCTGTTCGGGTAGGCCGCCTCGGCCTACCCGAACAGCACGGGCACGGGCACGGGTACGGGATTAACCCAACCGGTCCGCCATGTAGTGACACAACTTGCTCAGTCTCCGGGTGTACGAGCCGAACTCGTTGTCATACCAGCCGAAAAGTTTGAGATGGGTCACCGGGACTTCAACCTCGAGGTGCTCGGGATCGAGTTCCTTGAGACCGAGCTCGGCGAGGTTGACCCTGGTGAACCCGGTGCGAGCGTGGGTTTCGGAGCCCTCGATGATCACCCCGTAGGGCTCGCCGATCATATCTGACGAGACGCTCTGGTCCTCGGTGAAAAGCACCCCCGAGTCCGGCGCATTGGCGTACTCGGCAAAGATGCTGTTGACCGATTGGCGGTTGATGAGGGCGTTGCCGTATTCGTCGAGCTTGGACTGGAAGGTGCAGTTGAGGATGATGAGCGAGGTCGTGTTGAGCGGCACCCGTACCGAGTCGGCGAGAAAACCGATGGTGGCGATCTCGGGCATGACATGCTCGAGGGCGGCGGCGGCGTTGGTCGAGGTGAGGATGATGTTATTGAAGATCGAGCGGTTCTTGCGCAGATCGCCGGCGCCCGCCTTGGGAACCGAGTCGAGGACGCTCTGCGAGTTGGTCGAGGCATGGACCGTCGACATCGAGGCGGTGAGCATGGTGTGGGTGAGCTCGTGATCGAGCAGCGGCAGCATCATGTGCGCCAATGCGGTGGTGGTGCACGACGCCGCCGAGATGATGCAGTGCCTTCGCGGATCGAATGAATCGTGGTTGATGCCGTAGATCAACATCCCGGCGTCATCGGGGAACCGGGCCGAAGGGTCTTTCATCTTGAACGCCGCGCTCACCAGCACCAACTGAGCGCCGGCCTCGAGATGGCCCTGGAGGCTGCCCCCGGGGTGAGCGGCCGGGAGGTTCGGATCGCGGAAGCCACCGGTGGTATCCACGACAATCTTGACCCCGTGGTCGGCCCAGCCGATGTCCTTGGGGTTGCGGTGCTCGGTCAGCAGCTTGATCTCGACCCCGTTGATGGACAGGAGCTGTTGCTCCGCGTCGAGGATCTCGATGCAGCGCCACGGTCCATTGCGGCCAAAAAGAAAACGGCCGAGACTGCCATAGGTACTGTCCGATGAGAGGTAGCGGACGATGGAGTCGACGCCCTTGCCGACCGGGCGTCCGGTGTTGACCACAAGGCGTTCGAAGCGCTGGTTGCCCGCCTCGTGCCACAGGGTCAGCTTGCCGATCCGACCGAGGCCGTTGATTCCAAGAATCCCGTCTGCACCGTTGACTGCCATGTCTTCCCCCAGACTCACCACACACTCTTAGAACAGTCGTACCGGATCGCGAGCACCGGCGATTTCATGTTCGCCCGCCCAAACCTGACCCGAGTATCCATCAATCGAGAGCGGATCTCCGGCGAGGATAGGCGTCTCGCCGATTATTGCAAGATTGTTCGCCGTCTCCACCGTCAGACCCTTGCAGTTGACCACGCAGCACTTGCCGAGACGCTTCGCGGTCACCGCCGCGTGGGATGTGAACCCACCGCGGGCGGTGAGCAGACCGTCCACCGAGAGCACGACGCCGATGTCCTCCGGCACCGTATCGGGTCGGATCAGAATCACCCGCTCGTCGGGGTGCGTGACACGCAGGCGTTCCACGTCCGTTTCCGAGAACGCCACCCGGCCCGACATGGCGCCGCCGCTGACCCCGATCCCGGATCCGAGGAGATGTTTCTCGAGCCTCTCCGGGTGGGCGAAGATCTTGAGGTCGCCGGTGCGGGTGTGGCGCACCGGACGAGTCTGCAGCAGATAGAGCCCATCGGTCTCACCCGACTCGAAGGTGAATTCGATCTCCTGGTGCTCGTAGCCGTGCTCGTTGATGAGTTCGAAGGCGATCTTCCTGATCGCTGTGTAGATCTCCGGGAACTCGATCTCCAACGAACCTTCGACGTTGGGCGAGTACTCCTCGCGCTGGCGCTCGCTGATCGGCGACGGCGACACCAGACCCGCGACCACGTCCTCACCCTGCGAGCAGCGGGTGAAATCGCCGAAGAGACCTATGACGGTGGTTGACGAGCGAGGATTGGTGGTGAAGACCACCCCCGAACCCGACTCACGGTTCATGTTTCCGTAGACCATCCGCTGGACGATGACCGCGGTCCCCCAACCGTCGGCGAGCCCGAGCTGGCGCCGGTACAACCTCGCCGGCTCCGAATCCCAGGAATCGAGGACCAGAAAGATCGCCTGCATGAGCTGATCGACGGGATCATCGATGAATCTCACGCCCTGCCGCTCACCGACCTCACGGTACTCCAGCGCCATCTCCTTCATCTGGGGGGCGGTGAACTGGAGCTTGACATCGACCCGATGCTTCTCCTTGTGCCGGATCATCACTTCGTCGAAAAGGTCGCGATCCGCGCCGCACGACATGGCCACGTTCTGCAGGTACCGCCGATAACAGTCCCATGCACCCCATGCGCGCTCGCTGCCGTCATCCATGGCCTCGAGCAGAGGAATGTTGAGCCCGACGTTGAGGATGGTGTCCATCATCCCGGGCATGGAAAACGCTGACCCGGACCGCACCGAGAGCACCAGAGGATGCTTCGGGTCGTTGCGCGCGAGCCCGGTGATCTCCTCGAGCCGGTTCAGCGCCCCCGTCACACGCTCCTTGGTGTCCCGTTCGAGGTCCTGATAGTCGAGGGCGCCCTGGATGTCGAAGAGTTCGGTGGAGACCACAAAGCCCGAAGGCACCGGCAACCGCAACGAGCACAACCGTTTGAGCGAGTAGCCCTTGTAACCCAACGCCAGCTGGTCCTCCTGCTCGCAGAGAGGGTCGTGGAGAAAGCTGATGAGCCGCGTCGGGCTGTAACCGAGGACCACGCTGCAGGCTTCATCGGACAGGGTTTCGGTCATTCGCCGCAGACTTTCGCCGATCCGGCGGAGAAACAGATCGAGTTCCTGGATGGCGTAGGTCGAGGTGATGACGGAGCGCAGGAATCGCTCCGACCGCCGGCCGGCGGTCTTCCGTCCCGAGCCCGCTGCGCCCTCGTGGGTCACGGGCAGCCGTTCCAGATTGCGGTTGTGGAGTGCGATGTAGTTGGTCTCGACCACATCGTTGAGAGCTTCGGACATGAAATCAAAAATGTTGAGGTACTGGCCGGCCGACAGGTTGCCGTGCTGGATGACACTGCCGAGGATCTCGAGCTTGGTCGACAGGTGTTGGATCCGCAGCCCGGCGATCTTGAGCCCCTCGAGCATCTCGTTCAGGATCCCATAGGCCTCGGCTATGGATTCTCGGGTCATGTACCGATAGTTGAAATCCGCGACGCATTTCTCGAGCTGCGGTTTGAGCGCATTCATCACCCGCAGCAGCAGCCCCATGGCATCGAACTTGGGTTCGCGGTAGGTGCCGTACATGGATGGGATCCCGGCCGCGATGTGGCGTTTGTGGTAGATGTTCTCGTAGGCTTCGGTGATCTCGGATGTAGTGATTTGCGCCCTGAGGTCCTCGAGAACCCGGTTTCCGGCCGCCACAACCGCGAGGGGATCCGAACCTTCAAACGCTTCGGCAAGAGCCTTCACGGTGTCGGTCTCGACCAGCGGCGAGTGTTCGAGGGTTTCGAAGATGCCCTCGGGCGAATTCGAGTACTTGGTTTTGAGCAGGCGATAGAGCCGGATCAGCAGCAGCACCCGCTCGCGGTCGGCGCGGCTGCCGACACCGAGCTTCGCAAATTCGGCTTCGAGCTCATCGACGCCGCGCGCCTCGAGTTCAGCAAGCCGCGAGCCTCTCCTCGCCAACTTCGCAGTGACTGCGTGCGGGCCGACGAACCACTCTGCCTCGGGATCGAGAGCAGCGTAGACGCTCTCCGGCAGATACGGTTCGAGCCCCTCGGGCTTGCCCGTCACCCAGTAGTCATAGACGTTGGCGGCAAATCCAACCAGCCGGTTGTTGGACTCGGCGTGGCATTGTTTGCGCAGGTAGTGGATCACCGGATCGCGGCGGTGGGTGATCTGGTCGATCCGAGTCGAGACATCGCGGAGCTGGCCCTCCGAACCGACCTCGTTGAAAAAGACCGGCACATGGGTGACGACCTGCATGATCAGCGCGAAGGCGTCGGTGATATCCGAGTTGAGCAGCGCCGAGATATCGCGCTGGAATAGATCAGTGTCCGCGACGAAAACACCCTTGAAGTGGATGTTGATGACCAGCGCCGACAGCAACTGCTCGAAGCGGAAGGGGTCCGACATGATGATGGCGAGCCAGGTCCGCAAACACGTCAGGTGGTGGGGGTTGACGTGGGTCTCCCACTCTTCCGAAACCCCGCTGACCTCGGGGCCTTCGAAACCGGTGGCGATGGTGCGCTCGACAAAATGCTTGACCAGCGGGTCGCCCCCCCGCTTGGCGATGCCACGGCCGAGTTGTTCGAGACACTTGTAGAGCAGATTCTTGTGCGAGCTCTCGCAACTGATGAGATGGCCGGTGATGAGATCCACCGCCCGGGTCACATCCTCGTCCGAGCCGTCGGCGCAGACCGTGTCGATGGAGTAGTAGAGCGCTCTGAGAATCTCCATGTTGCGGTGCTCGAGCTCGGGAATCCCGGCGAGATAGACATAGAGTCCGATCCGCTCGATGGGGCTTGTCAGTTGTCTCGATCCCGCCATGGTCAGATTCAGGAGATCGTCGAGGTTGGGCAGCTCGAGTACCTCCCCCGGGGTGGCCCGGCCGAGGGTGGCGCCGGCATCCGCGATGGCGCGCTCGAGGGGTTTGACGACCCTGTCGCGAAATTGGCGCGACGATCCTGACGGTTGTCTGGAGCACCAGTCGCCCAGCGAAACGCTGTTGGCGAAAACACCGACCCCGAAACGCACAGTCCCGGCGTACAGTGCCCCGAAGCGGGCACCGAGCAACTCCTCGTCCACGAGACGGCTGCCGAGTCGTTTGGAAAGACCCGAGTAGGGCAGAAAACTGCTGCCGTGGGCAGCCTGGACCTCGGTCAGCCGTTCGAGGGCGTGAAGCATCACCGCTGCGTACTCGTCGCTGTAGCGCGACCGGCTCAAGGTTTCGATGAACTGGAGGTGGGTCCCGACGAGGTTGCTGAGGAGCTCGGGATTGAGTTCGGTCTTGTAGAGCACGCAGAAGAGGTCGTTGAGCAGCGCCGCCGACCAGGCGCGCCCCTCGGTCCGTTCGAAATAGTGGAACATCCCGCCGCAGAGGCTGCGCAACTGATTGATGACCGCCTTGACGTTGCGCAGCGGGTGGAAGAACTCGTTGAGGAGCTTTTCGAGCGCCTGACGGACCCCAAAGAAACGCGACACCGTCTCGACGAGGGCGAGGTACTCATCGGGGACCACAACCTCGCGGCGGGTCTCCTCGAGGTTGGCGAGCAG
>Ga0316198_10000703_pt1 | contig 18177 bp, 14 predicted proteins | sample OudBieAanoxic_MG_FD_204935 | JGI IMG/M metagenome (GOLD analysis project Ga0316198, IMG submission 204935) | Coastal sediment microbial communities from Oude Bieten Haven, Netherlands - site A anoxic | ecosystem: Environmental > Aquatic > Marine > Coastal > Sediment | place: Netherlands...
GTTGCGCTAAATGTTCAACAGCAACTGTTTGATAAGCTTCGCCAACAAAATGTAAAACAGTTTGTAATATCTCTACTTGTTGAGCAGTTGTATCGACTAAATAAATCGGCGGGCGTTGTGGCATAATCAGTACTCATATCAAAGAAACCAAGATGTGAAGGTTATGATAGAACAATTTTTAATATTTGCATTGAAAATTCGTCAAAAAGATGACGATGACTGTAAAATGACACAATAAACCTTTAGAGGTAGTATAAATAACAACATTTATGCGATTACAATAATCAAAATAAGTAAAACTACTAAAACAATAAAAATGGTATATATTTTGCTTATGCTTATTGTACGTTGCTTTAGTACAACCTAGTTGTAGGTTGACGTAGTGATAGGTTGGCTATACGAGTGTACAAACTAGCTTAAATGACAAAATACGCTGATAATCAACACAGCATTTTAAATAAACAATATAAATAGCAGTGCAGTTATAGAAACTAAAAGTACACTGCTTACGATAGATTAAATATTTTTAGCAAGGAAATGAATATGCGTCGCTCTGTCCAACAATATCAAAACTCCAATATGAACAATATCGAACAAGCAGATCCCCATACCCTTATCTCGCTGATAATGCAGCATATACTGGGTAACTTGGCAGGTGCAAAAGGCGCAATTGACCGTAAAGATTTTGAAAATAAAAATAAAATGCTTCGGAAAGTGATTGGCTTAATTGGTGAATTACAAAATAGTTTAGACATGGAAAAAGGTGGAGATATTTCGACTAACCTATATGATTTGTACAGCTATATGGTACGCCAAGTTAACCAAGCAAACTTAAAAAATACAACAGAGCAATTAACCGAAGTCGGTGCTTTAATCTCTGAAATAAAATCAGGTTGGGATGGTATTCCACAAGATATTCGTCAGCAATATAGATAAGCTATGGCAACTATACAATATAAAATCAAAAATATATTTAAACTCATTGAAAAATTGGATGAAGCCTTGTCATTAAAAGACTTTGAAAAATTTAAAACAATAGAGACAACTTACTCAGATCAGCTTAAAAATTTGTTGAGTACTGAAAGTGAAGAAAACTTAGTGGGTATTATTGAAGAGTTAAAAAAAATAGAAAACTTAACTGTCTCAATACAAGACAAAGCAAAAATAAGTCTTATACAGCTAAAAGAGGAATCCTTACAATTTAAGCGCAATAAAAACAAAATTAAAGCTTATGGTAGAAATACTTAACAGTATAATTTAAAAGGACAAGCGTTCAATGCTTTCAACTCTTAGCCTTATTGGCCGAAGTGAACCGTTATTATTAGCAGATATAAAAACGCATGAAACTGAAATTACAGGCAAGGTATCTTCAAGTACATTTCTGGTATTAGGTGCGGCAGGGACTATTGGCCAAGCAGTAATCAAAGAAATCTTTAAACGCTCTCCAAAAAAATTGCATGCCGTTGACATTAGTGAAAATAATTTAGTTGAGCTGGTACGCGACATTCGCAGTTCATATGGTTATATCGAAGGGGATTTTCAAACCTTTGCATTGGATATTGGTTCTATTGAATATGATGCTTTTATTGAGGCTGATGGTCAGTATGATTATGTTTTAAACCTATCTGCACTTAAACATGTTCGTAGTGAAAAAGATGCCTTCACTTTGATGCGTATGATTGATGTTAATATCTTTAATACTGAAAAAACCCTTTTACAATCTATTCGCAAAGGAACAAAAAAATATTTTTGCGTTTCAACTGATAAAGCAGCAAATCCCGTCAATATGATGGGGGCCTCAAAGCGCATTATGGAAATGTTTTTAATGCGACGTAGTAAAGATATATCCATTTCAACAGCGCGCTTTGCAAACGTAGCTTTCTCAGACGGATCTTTATTACACGGTTTTAATCAGCGACTCCAAAAACACCAACCTATTGTTGCTCCAAATGATATAAAACGCTATTTTGTCACACCTCAAGAGTCTGGAGAATTATGTTTAATGTCTTGTTTATTTGGACAAAATCGAGATATCTTTTTTCCAAAATTAACTGATGCTTTACATTTAATCTCTTTTGCAGATATAGCAATTAAATACCTTAAACAGCAAAGTATTGAACCTTACTTATGTGAATCAGAAATACAAGCAAGAGAGTTAGCTAAAACGCTTCCTCAACAAGGAAAATGGCCCTGTTTATTTACTAACAGCGATACAACTGGCGAGAAAGATTTTGAAGAGTTTTTTACCGACCAAGAAATACTCGATATGCAACGCTTTAAACACTTAGGAGTGATTAAAAACCAAGCACAATACGATCAAGTATTACTCGCACAATTTGAAAAAGAAATACATGAAATGAAAATAGCCAAAGCTTGGACAAAAGAACAAATCATGGCCTTATTTTACCGCTTATTACCTGATTTCGCTCATCAAGAGACAGGAAAATATTTAGACAGTAAAATGTAAGGTGGCAGATATGAATCAGACTCTCATTAATTTTATTCGTGATATTTATCAGACAACAGAGACAATCCCGCTACATGCCCCCTCTTTTACCGGAAATGAAAAAACATATGTCCTTGATACTATCGATAGTACATTTGTATCAAGTGTCGGAAAATATGTAGATCGTTTTGAAAAGCATATTGAAACTTATACCGGTAGCCCTAAAGCAGTTGCCACGGTAAATGGTACGGCAGCCTTACACACTGCTTTATATATGGCAGGGATTAAAAGCGGTGATTTAGTAATAACGCAAGCGTTAACCTTTGTGGCGACTTGTAATGCATTATTTCACATGGGTGCTGAGCCTGTTTTTGTTGATGTATCAAAAGTAAGTTTAGGATTATGCCCTCATGCAACTGCGGAATATCTTGATGCTAATGCAAAGTTAAACAATGACGGGCACTGCATCCATAAACAAACAGGCCAAGCTATTAAAGCAGTGATGCCAATGCATACTTTTGGCCATCCAGCTGAATTAGATGAGCTTATGACAATATGTTTAAAATGGAATATTACCCTAATAGAAGATGCAGCAGAAAGTTTAGGATCTTTTTACAAAGGTCAACATACAGGCACATTGGGCCATTTTGCTGCGATTAGCTTTAATGGCAACAAAATAATTACTACGGGAGGCGGTGGTATGGTGTTATGCAAAAACTCACGAGACGGATTACATGCTCGACACATTACAACCACCGCGAAAGTTGCACACCCTTACGAGTTTTATCATGATGAAGCAGGATTTAATTATCGTCTGCCTAATATCAATGCCGCATTGGGTTGTGCGCAAATGGAAATGCTGCCTGAATTTATTAAACAAAAAAGAGCATTAGCTAATCAATATCAAACCTTTTTTTCAGGCTCCGACTTTAAATTTGTCACTGAGCCTAAATATGCACAGTCAAATTATTGGCTGAATGCGGTTATTTGCCCCGATGTTCACAGCCGTAATCAACTATTAGACTCAACCAATAAACAAGGCATTATGACTAGACCTGTGTGGCAATTAATGCATAAATTACCAATGTTTAAAAACTGTATGAAAGATAGCCTTAGCATGTCTGAAAAGATTGAAATGCACCTTGTTAACTTACCAAGTAGTGCAATATGAGTAACAAATTAAAAGAGCTAATACTTATTGGGGGTGGCGGGCATTGCCATGCTTGTATTGATGTAATCGAACTTGAAAATAAATATAAAATTATTGGTATTTTGGATACCCAAGAAAAAGTAGGCTCACTAGTATTAGGTTACCCTGTTATCGGCACGGACAAAGATATTGCTTCATTGGCAAAAACAAACCGATATTTTTTAATCACCGTCGGTAAAGTTAACCACAGTGATTTACGAAAAAATTTATTTAATAAAGTACAAGATTCTTCTGGCATTTTCGCAACAATTATATCTCCTAGAGCCTATATTTCCCAAACAGCAGTAATTCAAGAAGGTTGCATCATCATGCATGATGCTCTTATCAATACAAACAGCATTATCGAGTCAAATTGCATTATTAATAATAAAGCCTTAGTGGAACATGATTGTATCGTTGGAGCGCACAGTCATATTTCAACATCAACAGTCATCAATGGCTCTGTGAGTATAGGTGAAGATTGTTTTATCGCTAGTCATGCTGTTGTTATACAAAACAGCATCATTCCCGACAATAGCTTTATAAAAGCGAATAGTATTTTTCCATCCAAAAAAATTAAACCCATTGCTTTTTTAACGACCCTATATCCAACAGAAGAGGTATATATTGATGCCTTTTTAAGTTCTTTGACATCGCAAACCTATCAACATTTTCATTTAATTGTCGTCAATGATGGTTACGAAGGTTTTGATTTTTTCAAAAAACGCTATAACAACTTAACTATAATTGAACTATCAAGTACCGGAAATATCGCTAAAAACCGTGAAATTATGCTTAAGTACGCAAAACAGAATAACTACCAATTTGCTGTTCTTGGTGATATTGATGATACTTTTAGTAATAACCGAATTGAATTATCAATCAAGGCGCTACAAGAAAATGACATTGTTGTTAATGACCTTAATATCATGAATATGCAGAATATAACGGTTGATAAACTTTATTCAAAAAGGCTGGATGATCAACAATTGATCTGTTCAACTTTCATTACAGACAAAAATGTATTTGGATTATCGAATACCGCAATTAATTTAAAAAAAGTACCTTTATCGTGTATTGAATTCCCAAAAGAATTAATCGCTGTTGATTGGTACTTTTTCTCCCTACTACTTTGTAAAGGGCTTAAAGCGAGGTTTATTAACCAAGCAACGACTTATTATCGTCAACATGGATCGAATACGATTGGCCATGCGACTTTTGACAAGCAACGCATTCAAAAAATTTTTTCTGTACGCTTGATTCACTATAAATATATGAAAAATATTTATAATGAATTCGAGTCTTTATATCTAAAAACAGTAAAAACAATTGAGCAACTAGAAGATGAAACTTATTTAATTGAACTATTATCAAAAAACACTCTGTTAGTATCACCACTTTGGTGGGAAGTCTTGGAAGAATAATGAACATATCAAAAGATAAAATAATAAATAATTTTTCAAAACCTTATATTATTGCAGAATTAGGCGCTAATCATAATGGAGATATGCTCCTAGCAAAAAAAATGATAATTGAAGCAAAAGAAGCAGGTGCAGACTGCGTTAAATTTCAAAGCTGGTCTAAAAATTCTATCTTTGCTCGCATTAAATATGAAGATAACTATTTTATTGCTGATGATTATCGTGACAGAAATGATTTTACACTTGAAGAAATCGTAGAAGAATATTCAATTTCTGAAAGTGAATTATTAGAAATGAAGACATTTGCAGATGAAATTGGCATCGATTGTTCATCTACCCCTTTTAGTAAAGCGGAAGCTGACTTTTTAGTTGAAAAATTAAAGTCTCCATTTATCAAAGTCGCGTCAATGGATTTAAATAACCTGCCTTTTCTCACCTATCTTGCTCAAAAACAATTACCTATTATCATTTCCACGGGTTTAAGCGAGTTATATGAAATAGATCAAGCGATTAAAACAATAGAAGCGACTGGTAATCATCAGATTTGTATCTTACATTGTGTTGCCACCTACCCACCAGATGATAGCGATGTTAACTTAAATAATATTAAAACCTTAATGAAGATTTACCCTGACTACCCCATTGGTTTTTCAGATCATACTCTTGGCATTGACATTCCACTCGCATCGGTTGCATTAGGAGCCTGCCTTATTGAGAAGCACTTTACACTCGACAAAAATATGCCCGGTTGGGATCATAAAGTCTCAGCGACAAAAGATGAAATGGCAGCGATTGTAAGCGGAGCCAAAAGAATTAGTGATGCGCTAGGTAGTTTTAGTATTTCAGCCACTGAGTCAGATGAGAAAAAATCTGAGTTTAGACGAAGCATCGTCTTAACAAGAGCAATGAAAAAAGGAGAGATTATTTCCTTAACAGACATAGACTATAAACGTCCAGGTACGGGTTTAAAGCCAGAAATGAGCTCCTTTATTATTGGCATGAAAATCAATAAAGACTTAGAGTTTGATCATATCCTCAAGAAAGAGGATGTCATGTAATGATAGCGATTATACCGGCAAGATCCGGCTCTAAAGGCTTGCCGGGTAAAAATATTAAGCTATTAAATAATAAACCCATGATTGCCTATACTATTGAAGCAGCACTTGCTTCTTCATATATCACTAAGGTTATTGTTTCTACTGACGATATTGAAATATATGAAATAGGCTTAAAATATGGAGCGCAGCATTCCTTTCTTCGCCCAAGCGAATTAGCCCAAGATACCTCATTAGCAGTTGATACTTACCTCTATACATTAGAGAGACTTGAAAAAGAATTTGCTTATAACATTGATGATTTCATTGTATTACAACCCACATCACCATTACGTAATACGGCAGATATCGATAATGCTATCGCTATTTTTTATAAAAAAAATGCAGACTCGGTAATCAGTTATTGCCAGGAACATCATCCTATTTGTTGGCATAAGTATGTTGAAAATGATGGCAGACTAAAAAATATTTTTCCTGAATCCTTGAAGAATAGGCAAGATAATCAACCGAGTTATTATCCAAATGGTGCTATTTATGTCTTCAAAATACAATTAATAAAACAAAAAAAGTATTATTCCGATAATACATTTTCATACTTAATGCCTAGAAATCGTTCTGTCGATGTGGATAACTTAGAAGACTTTCAATATGTAGAGTTTTTAATGGAGAGAAATAATGCGTAATGCTTTTACTTTAACCCCAGAAAGTACCCTCTATGAGGCTATTCAAAGTTTAGATGATGCAGGCATTGGCTTCTTGGCTTTTATTGATGAAAACCAGCACCTAATAGGTATTTTAACCGATGGGGATTTACGACGAGGTATTTTAAATAAAAAAACAGAACTTATTGATATCATCAATACTTCCCCCACCACAGTGCAATACGATACTCCTAAACGTAATATTATTGCTAAGTTGAAAAATCTGCATCGTCGACACATGCCATTGGTTGATAATCATAATATTTTTAAAGGAGTTTTTTCACTTAATGACATTGAGTTTGCATCAAAAGACAACCCCGTTATTATTATGGCAGGTGGCCTAGGAAGGCGCTTAGGGGACTTAACCAAAGTAACACCTAAGCCGATGTTACAAGTTGGCGATCGACCTATGCTCCGTCACCTTGTTGAACAGTTTAGAGATCAAGGTTTTAGACACTTTATTTTTTGCCTAAACTATAAAAAAGAAATCATACGTGATTATTTTGGCTCAGGAGAAAAGTTAGGTATCAATATTCAATATGTCATAGAAAAAAAACGCTTAGGAACAGCTGGCGCATTAAGCTTATTACCCTCAGAAATAAGCACACCTTTCTTTGTTGTTAATGCTGATGTGTTAACCAATATAGACCTTAATAAACTGCTCGATTTTCACATAGAAAAAGGCAATGTTGCCACTATGTGTGTACAGCAGTTTGAACAAAAAATCCCTTACGGTGTGATTATCAGTGATGAAAATGAAAATATTCTCGATATTAAAGAGAAACCAACTTCTACCTTTAATGTAAATGCAGGTATCTATGTTTTAAACCCAGAAGCACTACACTCAGTCCCTAATAATACTTTTTTTGATATGCCGACTCTTTTTCAAAAACTCATCGTTCAAAGTCAACCTTGTCGAGTGTTTAACTTACAAGATTATTGGTTAGATATCGGACAAAAAGACGAGTTAAATCAAGCGAATGAGGATATGAGTAATTATTTCCAATAAATCGTAAGCTTATTAACAGATAGTACTTGTGTTGATATCTTCAAATTTGCTGGCAAAAATACCATTTTCAATTCTTAAGCAAGGAATTTCAGATAGTATAGGATAAACAATTAACGCTTCAGGGCTATATAATGCACCATCAATTTCTTTCAGTGGACTCTTATATTTTGGGCAAGCGAATGGGGTATCTGGAAGTGCCACATCAACGTTTTTATAAATAATAGTTATTGCGGTAGGATTTAACTTATTTCCAGAACTAGTAATTAAATCATGCTTTATCACATCATAGCCTAAACTAGTGGCTATATTGACAAGGTTTTTACAATATCCATGGGAATCCATTCGTCGACGGGCCTCATCAGAAGCTAATTCATAAGCGGGTTCAAATAAGACAATGTACTTTCTAGCCACTCGATAAAGTTCACGTAAAATAGCTTTTTCACTACCTCCATTTGGTTCTATTGAGTGAGAGGTGTAAACCACATCCACAGAGTTATCAAGAAAAGGTAAGTTAAATAAATCCCCTGTGCAAAGGATGCTATTGTGTATATTTTGCTTTTTTAACCATTTTTTGGCATAAGCAACTCTGGACCAGCTGATGTCGATTCCGTAGTTTTTAATATCACTTCCAATATTTTTTAACACCCCAGAAAGGGTTGTCGCCTCGCCAACACCTGCTTCTAATATCGATTCAGGATGACACAATGCAAGAATTTCTTGAGCAATTTCTTGAGTATATTTAGCCTTTTGTTCAGCGATGACATTATCCTTTAATAAATCAATATAACTCCCAGCTTGTATATCATAAGATATTTCAATGATTTCAGGAGTATTATGTGCAACATTCATTTCTTTGCGCAGCCAAGCACTAATATTTTCCCCTTGCTCGTAAAGCTTTTTTATTTCAGAAGGTTTAATCATTATTTAGCCATTTGGGTAAAGTTTAAAATTCAATTAGTATCGAGCATCTTTATCATAATGCTCAAATAAATCACTTAGCAACCATGCTAAATGCTCATTCATCTTAATAATACAATATTTAATATATTGCTCTTGTTTATCAACATCTGCGTAAGAATAAACGTTACTCATAATATAAGCTTGCATATAGTTTAACGTACCACTGATAAAGCGCTTAAATAATAATTTAGCACTCTCTTCATCAGCATCTACAAATTTAAACTGCTTAGCAAAGGCGTTCGCTAATTCAATACGTGTTGTAACATTTTCTGTCGTAGCAATTAATGCGTTTATGTAATGGGTAAATGTGGGTAATAACAAAAGGAATTCTTTAGAGAAATCTACATTTTGATAATCTTGATTCTCGAAACTATTTTTTAGAAAGCCTTTGATTATATGAATTTTATCTTTGAGAGGTTTGAAGTTTGGTAAATCATCAATAGAACAAGTAGTCGATAATGCGACTTTTGCTCCGTCACTGGTGTTAACACAAAGCACATCAGGATTAGCCTGTAGTAGTAATTCTAAAGACATTCTTGATTGGTCAAATGCTTGAGTGGTAAATACGTCACCTCCAAAGTTACCTGGTACTTTAAAATCAGCTTGCGTTTTTACCTTATCAAGGCCTTTATTGTCTTTATAATACAAGCTATCTTTTGAATGATGATGATCCTCTAATTTAAACCCATAATCGATACCAAATAAATACAAACTTTTAAATCCCATGGCAGTCATCACTGCTGTTGCAGCATTAGTTACAGTGGGGTTGCAATACATGATTTCTGCATATTGTTTTGCAAGATACGATTGAATAAAAGTGGCCCCAAGATCTTTTGGTTTTAAAGCAATATGAGCATTTTTAAAGGCCCCTAAAATCTCAGGGTAAACATTGTTTAAGCAAATAAGGTCGATATTTTTTAATTTTTCTTGATGTCCTGCTCTTTGTATCCAAGTATACATGGCGACAGGCCGTTCTTGTTCAATATGGATATCTGGAATAATTCCGTTATCTAGTAAAGGCTTCAATGAGGTGCCACAGGATACAATAATAGCGTTATTTTGGTTTGCTTTTAGTAACTCAAAACTGTAATCAAGGGAAGGCCCATTACCAATAATAAAAACTGGTTGCTTGCGCTTTTTATCTTTTGCTGTTGCTAGCATAGTGGGATATTTATTATGCTTATAATTACTTAAGGTATGCGTCATTCCAACTATTTCATCTTCCGCAAACCCCCAGCCTTGTACAAAACGATAGCCCAATTCATGCACTATTTTAAAGGCTCCATCATTTTTTTCACTTAAATAGTGGCGATATAAATGCATTTTAGCAATATTAAAATAGCCAATACGAGATAACATTGATGAAATTTCATTTATAAAGCCGTTACTATTCCCACCAATTTTAAAGGTTAATTCACCGCCATTTATTTTGCAGCTATCGATTAGCTTCTTAATATCTATAGTATGCAGTGTGGCATAAAAGCAATCAGGTTCAGGTTCATAAATCAAAGCAGAGCGAATGGAAAATTTTTGAAATAGACTTTCTAAATGGTACCCTAATCCACTCCCCATCATGGCGATAAAATCAATCTGTTGATTATTTGTTAAAGTATATTGCCGAAAGTCGCCTATATCATTTTCTTTTCTTTTAGCAATACTCTCTAATACTCTCTCATGCTCAGAAATGAATTTTCCACCTTTCTTGACATCATAAATAGTATGAACTGGCTCGTTAATGAATTTTTCAACTTGTAGATTGCTTTCAACCAACGGATTACCTTGATAAACGAATTCGCCATTTGCACTTAAGTTAACCTGTCCCATCTCATCAAAAACTAGGTGCACACTTTTAGGTACATAATTTTCATAATATTTATAAATAGTAGGCATTTCTTTTTTTAAGGTAGCCATATTATGTGAGAAAGTGGCCGAGAGAACTTTTTGTTGAATTTCTAACATTAAATTATTGGCATTCATTTATATGCATCTCTTCATTCAGTTGGTAAGGTCATTATATATTTACAACAAGCAAGTTTCTAACCACATTGTAAAATCGGCAGGATAAAAAGTAAAAATGAGCGTTAAATCAGATAAAATAAAAATAGAAAGGGAACTGAGAGTTAATACTCTCAGTTTGTATCACTAAAAAGAATAAATTAGTCGTTTGTATAACCAGGTAAAGCATCTAGCGTTGCTTCTAAATATGACATCGTATTGTTCAAACTAGATACGGCAATATCCATAGCATTAAATTGAGTATAAAGGCGCGTTTCTAATTTATCTGTTCTATAGGTCAAAGTTTCCTGTTGCTCTTCCAGTGATGCTATTTTTTTATAAAGAGAATCAATTTTTCCATCAATAGTAGAACCACTTGATTCAATATCTCCATCAGATGAACTTATATTACTATCAATTACTCCATCCAACATATCATCCAAAATAGTACTCATGCCACTTGAATAGGTTACTGTTCCACGTTCTCCCAAAGCCCCACCTGTTATAGTTACTTTAAGCCCCGTAGAATCCCCACTTTCTGAAAGCAGAAACTGACCATCTCCGTAAGCAGGTTTTCCATCAATTAAACCCTCAGCGTTTTCACCATTAACACCTCCCGTTGCAGATAAACCTAAAACTGAGCTAAAGAAGGTCGGATCTTCTATTTCAGTAATAGCGACAGTTGATGCAGTACCATAACGATTTGAAGTTATTGATAGGGTTCCTGCGCTTTCTAAAATACTAAGATTTAATTCGTTTTCTACAAAGTTTGAATCTGAGTTTATTTTAGATTGTAGCTCGGTAGTAAACTCTTCAATACTATTATATGTTTTAGATGTAAGGACAATATCATTTGATAGAAAGCCATCTAAACGCATTTTAAATGTATCGTTACTGGCATCAATAGTTAGCGGCACAGTCATAGATGAGCTGGCAGTTAATACTCCTTGAGTCGCCAACTTTGTAACTTCGAGGGCATATGTACCAGGAACAGTAAGCCCACTTTTACTTTCAAAGTCCACAAATGAGTCGCTTGCACCACCGGAAGCAGTAAAGAAATCAGCGATACTTTCCATGTCGCTTGCCATCACATTAGCTAGCGTTTCTGAATTTAATTCTAAAGTTCCATCTCTATTTGTTAACATTCCTAAATCAGCAAAACTTTGTACAGCACCATCTAAATGAGCAATAGAGGTATTTAAAATATTACGCATTTGATTTTGAATATTACGAACCGTAGAATCACCATTTAATGCGCCATCTGTACCTGAATCCCCACCGTCGGCAGTTAATGAATTCATCTGAGTAATAGTATTATTATAGTTTTCAACAAAAGCATTAATTTGCTCTTCTACGGTACTGGTATCTTGTACAATATTTAAAGAAACAGTTTTACCGACTTCTGTTTCACCACTTATATTAAGGGTAACTCCTTCAATAACATTAGCAATATCGTTAGAAGAACGAGTAATTTCAATGCCATCCATAATAATTTTTGCATCTTGTGCCGTTGATGTTTGGTCCATATGTTTAACATTAGCACTATATGTTAAAGACGATAACCCAAATGAATCATTATCATTGCCATCATCGTCTGCAACAGTGAGTTGCAGAGCATTTTCTTCACCTGTTTCTTTATTGGTTAATACTAAGCGGTAATTGCTACCATCATTGATGATAGAAGCGGATACGCTATAATCTCCATCATTAATTTCATCACGCATTTTACTTAGCGAATTATTTGCAGCATCAATGGTTAGTGTTTCGGTTGCTTTATCGGGATTAATAGAAAATGAACCATCCTCCTCATAAGTTCCATAACTAAATGTAATCGTACCAGTACCGACCTCTGACGATACTTCAGAGTAAGAGCTATCTGTTGATGAAACAATAGTTTGCGCTTTGGCCTGTTGCTCAACTTCAAAACTCCAACTACCAGTTTGAGCTCCAATACCCAAAGTAGCACTTAAGATTGAATCATCACTACTTGAATACGTCGCGGCTGAAAAGGTTGAGCTGCGAGACAGATCTGAATAGGAGTCTTTAAATGCAGATAATTCACTGTTTAGAATACCATAGCCCGATATCATCGCGGTCGCTTCGGCAGAGTCGGCTACCATAGAAGCTAATGCGGGATCTTTTTCAGCAGCGACTATCGCAGTGACAATACTATTAATATCTAGACCTGAACCGAGACCTGTTGATGTAATTGAAGTCATTACTATATCCTTAACCTATAAACCTTATTTTCATGAACAAAACATAAGCAAAAAACAAGCCAAATTAACGTCAAAGTTAACTTCGGGGGGCGGACTCAGGCGAATAAAAACGTAAATGAGTACTAATTTATCTGCATAAATCGACTTAAAACATTAATCCTGATCACACTTTGGTATCAAACAAAATACCTGCAACATCATCCATTTTTTTACGTAAAACAACTAATTCTTCTGAAGGAATTTGGCGAATTACTTCATCGCTCTCCGTATCTTTCACTACAATAACACTCTCACCGAGTTTCTCATCAACAGTAAAAGATAAATTTCGCTTCATATCTTGCAAAAAACTATTCAATTCTTCTACTGTCTCATTCACTTCTTTAGCAGTGAGAGCAGTTTTACTTGTTGACGTTACGTCGTTTAACTCTTCATCATTTTGTCGTTCATTTTTTAATTCTCTTGTTTCAAGATTAACCGATTTAGATGAACCAACTGCAACCTCTAGTAATGATTCTACTGAATTTTCCTGTTTTATCCCATTATATCCAGCTGATGCGGCAGCAATATTTAATTCAGACATAATAAACCTCTTTTAGTCTATCTAATAAGCAAAAAAGCCCCCTATTGCTAGGGAGCTGTTAATCAATTAGTTAGCAGCCCTAGTGGTCTAACCAAGTAGTGAAAGTACACTTTGTGACGATGCGTTTGCCTGTGAAAGCATTGACGTCCCAGCTTGTTGTAGTATCTGCGCTTTACTCATTTTAGAGGTTTCTGATGCAAAGTCGGCATCTTGGATACGAGAATTCGAAGCCGATAGGTTTTGCGATACATTTTCTAAATTAGAAATGGTAGAACTTAAGCGGTTTTGAATTGCACCTAAGTTTGCTCGTGAACTAGTAATCTTATCTAGTGCTTCGTCGATTTTGGTAATACTATCGGTAGCGCCTTGTACCGTACTAACATTAGTACCTAAGCTATCAACGACTTTACCCCCCATTTCTATGTCCATACCCATTTTAGTTAAAGAAGTAAGTCGGTCAGCTTGCGCGTCTCTTCCAGATAATATTTCAACAGCACTACCATCAGCAGAACTTAGTGTGATAACCTGCCCAGCAGTATCATTAATAGAAGCCGTAACACCCGTTTCATCTGTTAGTGCATTAATCGCAACGATAGCGGCATCAGCTGAAGCAGAAATTGTTGCAGCTCCAGTATAAGTTAAGTCCTCACCATTAATCGTAATTTTATCAGCCGCTACAACAGAACCTGCAGCAATTACAACATTCATAGAACCTGCACCATTTGAAGTTCTAAAGCCAGATGTATCTGGATTCGCACCGGTAATTCCGATTGGCGTATCATCTGCGCTATCCAATGCCACATATCCAGTATAAACATCATCAGTAATACCCGATCCCGCTTGAGAACCGCCAACCACGATATCTTCACCATTATCATTAGTTAATAATAACTCTCCATTATCACCTTTTGAAGCCGTAACACCAGCGACATCACGGTTAATAGTTTCGACTAGATTATCCATTGATGAGGTTGCACCAAGAGTAACTGTACCCGCACTACCAGCTTTAATTGTCATACCATCAGTAATACCATTTACAGTACTACTTTCTGATGATCCTTGAATTACATTATATGCACTTGCAGTAACACCAGTTTCAGCGGTTTTTAAATTAATGGCATCAACAATTGCGCCAGCTTGGTTTCCAACTTTTGATGCTACTGCACCAATATTTTCTCCATTTACAAGAAGATCTGCGTCAGCAGTGGCTGTTGTGCCTACACGTCCACTATTTAATTCAGCTTTATTGAGATTACCATTTAAACCTAAATCATTAGTGGTCACTCCATCAATTGAAAAACTTAATGTTTGACCTGAATTTGCACCAATTTGCAATGTTGTTTCACCTGCAGAACCATCTAATAATTTCGTGCCATTAAACTCAGTTGTTGAAGCAATACGGTCTAACTCACTATGTAATTGATCTACTTCTTTTTGAATAGATTCTCGGTTAGATGATGAGTTTGTATCATTTGCAGATTGAACAGAAAGTTCACGCATACGTTGTAATATGTTGGTCATCTCGTCCATTGACCCTTCCGCGGTCTGTGTCATTGATACACCATCGTTTGCATTACGCACTGCTTGGTTAATACCTGTAATTTGAGAATTAAAGCCTGTAGATATCGCAAGACCTGCCGCATCATCTTTTGCACTATTGATACGTAAGCCAGAAGATAAACGTTCCATTGCTTCATTTTGTGTTGCTTGTGATTTGCCTAATTGACGCTGAGCGTTGATTGACATTACATTTGTATTTACTACTGAGGCCATGATGTGCTCCTTGGTTATTTATTTCTGACTTAATAAGTTGCTATGAAACTTTTTAATCAGTTTGATTAAGTATGTAATTGTTATCGACCGCTTAAAAAATAACTTTAATGTTTTTGTTTAATTAAAAGTTGTTCTAGCTAAACGGTTCATTTTCAAAACAGTCGATGTTCGGACTTAATAACTTTATCGACATCAAGAACGATTACTTTAGAGGTAGATTAAAAAAAGATCGTTTTTATTTTATAAAAAGATCTAAAGCCCTTGACCACGGAGGGTTTTCGGGGTGGAAATGAAAGTATTAACCACTAAATTTTGCATTTGAAAGTCAAAATAAAGGTCAGGTCAAGAGCAAATTAACCACGAAGGGCAAAGAAGTAAGGATACCTAGAAAATAATTTTATAATGTTTTCTTCGTCTTCTTTGTGTGTCGATAGCGACTCTGTGTGCTTCCTTGTAAAACTAAAAGTAATCAACCACGATGTTGAGGGCTGTAAAGGTCAAAACCAAAAGTGATTAACCACGAAGGCACGAAGGTTAAAAGAAATAAGATCAAAACCTAAAAACACTTTATTTATTTTTAATCCTTTAACGTTTTTTAATTTTTTAAGGCTTTTCTTCGTGCCCTCTGTGCAGCGGTAGCGGCTTCGTGGTTAATGGGGGTTGCGGTTTCAAGGTCAAAAGCGATTAACCACGAAGGATGAAGAAGTAAAGTCAAAACCTTATTTATTTTTAACCTTTTAATGTTTATTAATTTTTTAAAGTTTTCTTGTGGTGAATGTCTAACGGATTTGGCTGTAACTTGAATGGAAAAAGGCAGCCTAAGCTGCCTTTAAATGGGTGGAAACTGAGGAGAAAATGAGAGTAAAAACCTATGAAACCTTCACCCATTTTACCTGTTGTGGTATATCCATTATTAATATGGCAATGTATTGCCACTTATTTGAATAGATTCACCATCTCACTTTATCCTTGTAGTAATGACAATACATTTTGAGTACTAGCATTTGCTTGCGATAACATTGAGGTGCCAGCTTGTTGTAATATTTGAGCTTTACTCATTTTCGAGGTTTCCGCAGCAAAATCAGCATCTTGAATTCGAGAATTAGAGGCGGATAAATTTTGCGAAACATTTTCTAAATTAGAAATAGTAGAACTCAAACGATTTTGTACCGCACCTAAATTAGCACGTGAACCAGATATTTTTGTTAATGCTTTATCAATAGCTGTAATACTATTTGATGCGGCATCAGCTGTTGTTACCGTTAACCCTAGGCTATCTACTACTTTACCGCCCATCTCACTTTGCATACCCATTTTAGTTAGGGCATCATTGCGTCCTGACTGTGTACCAACCCCAGATAAAATTTCAATTGCGCTACCATCTTTAGAACTATATGTAATGACCGCTCCTATAGCTGTTGCTGTTACTCCTGTTTCATCTGTTAACCCATTAACCGCTGCCGCAGCATTGGTTGCGGCGGTTGATGCGTTGGCAGCACCAGCATAAGTTAACTCTTCACCATTAATAGTCATTTTATCAGCAGTAACTACTGAAGCAGTGGTCATAGCTTGTGTAACAATTGAACCAGCACCATTGGCCTCTAAGAAACCAGAAGTAGTAGGCGCGGTACCAGAAATCTCGATCGGAGCATCATCTGCACTATCTAATGCAACAAAACCTGTATATACACCATCTGCGATACCAGCTCCAGCCTGAGTCCCCCCAACAACAATATCTTCACCATTATCATTGGTTAACAATAGTTCGCCATTGTCACCTTTTGAAGCTGTAACTCCATCCACATCACGATTAATCGTGTCAACTAAGTTATCCATTGAAGAAGTTGCGCCAAGAGTGACTTCTCCCGCACTACCAGCTTTAATTGTCATTCCATCAGTAATACCTGTTACATCAGTACTTTCTGAATCACCTTGAATAACATTATATGCACTTGCAGTAACACCAGTTTCAGCAGTTTTTAGATTAATGGCATCAACAATTGCACCAGCTTGGTTCCCTACTTTTATTGCTACAGCACCAATAGGCTCCCCATTAACTTCAAGATCTGTAGCCCCTGTTGCTGTGGTACCTACACGTCCGCTGTTTAATTCAGCTTTATTTAAGTTACCCGTTAACCCTAAATCTTTAGTTGTTACGCCTTCTATCGAGAAACTCAGTGTTTGGCCAGAGTTTGCACCAATTTGTAATGTGGTTTCGCCAGCAGAACCATCCAGTAAATTGGTTCCATTAAATTGTGTTGTTCCAGCAATTCGATCAAGTTCAGCATAGAGTTGATCAACTTCTTTTTGGATCGATACTCTGTTAGAAGATGAGTTTGTATCATTGGCTGATTGAACAGAAAGTTCACGCATACGTTGTAGAATATTGGTCATTTCATCCATTGAGCCCTCAGCAGTTTGTGCCATTGAGATACCATCATTAGAATTTCTGACCGCTTGATTAAGCCCTGTTATTTGAGATTGCATACCAGTAGAAATAGCAAGACCTGCTGCATCATCTTTTGCGCTATTGATACGCAAACCTGAAGATAAACGTTCCATGGCTTCATTTTGCGTAATTTGGCTTTTATTTAATTGGCGCTGTGCATTTAGCGACATAATATTTGTATTTATCATTTGTGGCATAATTTGCTCCTGTGTTCCTTTCAGTCCCTTATTGGGAAAATCGGCAAGATTTGTTTGTTTTGCCGTCAATTTTTTACTCTCAAGGGTTATAAAGCGATTTTTATGCCAACTTTTATTTTTAATATTCTATCGAGAAAAAGTAAAATAAATTTATTTAATATTAGTAACTTACGACTAAAGGAT
>Ga0316198_10000704_pt1 | contig 18169 bp, 19 predicted proteins | sample OudBieAanoxic_MG_FD_204935 | JGI IMG/M metagenome (GOLD analysis project Ga0316198, IMG submission 204935) | Coastal sediment microbial communities from Oude Bieten Haven, Netherlands - site A anoxic | ecosystem: Environmental > Aquatic > Marine > Coastal > Sediment | place: Netherlands...
AAGGAATTAGCATGCGTTTATCCAAAAGAGGCTGGAATAATGTACTTATTTTTGGTGTTTTGCTGATCATCTTCATCTTTAACTTCAGCCAGGAGTTGCGTTTATCTTCGAAAACATCACAGCGTTATGTGATTGCTAATGACTTAACCATTGTCGAAATAGACACACCTGATTATGTGATAACTCGCGTAGGCCGAAATTGGCAAAGCAAGCCCAATAGAGGCATTTCCAGCAAAAAACTACATAATATAGTGAATAACTGGCAAACAGTTCCCCTTGACGTGTTAACGCTCCAAAGCTTACCTACTTCAAGCTTTATTATTAAATTTTTTGTCGCAGAACAAACTCAACCGATTATTGTGCAACTTCACCAGCAGCAAGATGATCAGTATATTTTACAAGTCGATGAACAGCTTTTTCTGTCATTGCCCGCTAAACAGTTAACCCTATTTTTAGGTCAGTAGCATTCTGATTAAAATAATTAGTAGCCTTTTAATTAAATTCAAAACCTAATTAATTATGATTTACGGCTTAAATCTCGTGCAAGTATCAGTGATAGACCGATCATTTGTAAAAAAATAGACCAATTTCGTAAACTCGATATAGATTTTTTATATTCACCTTCTCTTTCTTTATAATCTAGATTGGTTAAAAAGCGTTGATCGATCTGCTCTCTTATAATGTTTTGATATTGATTGATTTCTTTATTCACAAACTGAAAATCATTTAATTCTGTGATACTAAGTTTACGTTGTAAATGAGCGGCAAAAATAGAAGATAATACGGGTATCAGAGAAGGTTTAATCTCCCCCTGCTGAGTTAACAATAATAAGGTATCTCTTTTTTGTTCAATAGCTTCCATTTGAGCCCACAACAATTCAATTTGATTACTGTTTTCAGAAGCTCGCATATTAAGAGCGGATAACTTTTCGTTTTTTTCTTCAATAAAAAAATGTGTCACTAATGCAGATGAGATATTAAAGACTAACCCAATCATTACGATCGTCCATGTAGGAATATTCTTCATATTATTTCCTTTTAGCATTAACTAATTTTATTAATTGCACTTATTATGCGAATCTAGGGTTTTAATTAATTTTATTTAATAACGAGATCAAAATGCCAGAATTACCAGAGGTAGAAACTAGCCGTCGAGGCATTAGCCCACATATTATTGATCAAAAAATATCAGGAGTGATACTCCGCCATCATCAATTACGCTGGCCAATTCCCAGTAACTTATTAACTCTATTAAAACATAGAGTTTTATTAGCAGTAGACCGACGAGCTAAATATCTACTACTACGCTTTGAAAATGGTACCTTACTGATCCACCTTGGTATGTCTGGTAGTTTGCGTATTTGCCAACTAGGTGACTCACCTCAAAAACATGACCATGTTGATTTTGAGTTTCAGCATTGTTTATTGCGCTATACCGATCCCAGACGCTTTGGTGCCATTTTATGGTTAGGCGAAGCACCACAGGAATGCCCTTTATTAAGCATACTTGGTCCAGAACCATTGTCCGAGGAGTTCACGGCAGAAATGCTTTATGAGCAAGCTAAAAATAGAAAAATACCGGTTAAGCAATTTATTATGGAGCAAAAAGTGGTGACTGGAGTAGGTAACATTTACGCAACGGAAGCCTTATTTAACGCAAAAATAAGTCCTATTAGAGCGGCCAATAATATTAGCTTAAAACGTTACCAATTATTAGTTATTGCTATTAAAAAAATATTAGAAGAAGCGATTAAACAAGGTGGAACAACATTGAAAGACTTTGTTGGAGGAGATGGTAAGCCAGGCTATTTTCAACAAACATTACATATATATGGTAAAACAGGGGAGTTATGTCCCAGCTGTGATAAGCCATTAACATCAGTGAAATTAGCAGCCAGAAACAGTGTCTACTGTAGTCACTGCCAACATTAGAAAATAAAGGCCTATTGCTGCCCGTGTAAATAACTCAGCTGCACAACAAGGCCTTTTTATTATCTATCTAAATATATTATTTATAGTTAATTTCACCTGCAGCTTCATAATCAGAAACGTTTAGAGGTGTATGTGATTCAAGATAATCTTTTAATACCTCAGCATCTACAAATCCAGTATTTACAAAACCCGCATGATTTGTAATTTTAGGATATCCATCACCACCAGCTGCATTAAAACTTGGAATGGTGAAGCGATACGTTTGCATTAAATCGATTGCTTTTCCGTGGATTTTCACTTCACTTACAGAGGTCTTATTGACAACCATATTAATACCATAAAATTGAGCATAGGCACCTGTATCAACAGGCTTAGTGGCAACCTCGTTTAGATATTCAATGACTTCAGCACCTTTCATATCAACGTACGTTAATTGATTTGCAAAAGGTTGTACTTTTAAAACATCTTTATAGGTAACGCTACCCGTTTCGATTGAATCACGCACTCCTCCGGAGTTCATCACACTAAAATCAGCCTTCGCTCTTTCTTTATGTGCTTTAGCAATTAATCGACCTAGATTGGTTTGTTTAAAACGCACCACATTTCGGTCACCTTCAAGTTTGCCATTAATTTCTGCTACTTGGTTATTTAACTCAACCTGACCTTTTTCTTGATAAGGTGTCAAAAATGCTAATAGTGCGGGGTCTTGTGCAATCTGTGATTGAATCAATACACGCTTTGATTCACCATCCACTTTTACTTTTTTCACTAAATTCACGGGAATTAATTGGTAATTAACTAATTCGAGCTCGCCGTTTTTAAATTTATAATCTGCACGTCCAACATATTTCCCCCATTCATGAGCCTGAACAATGTAAGTACCATTTTGTTTATCTGGTACACAGTCATCACCCGGTTTAAATTGACTATTAGCAACATTCGCACTCTCCATACAGACAGGCTCTTGTGAGTGTCCACCCACTATCATATCAAGAGCACCTTCTGGTAATGAGCGAGCTAGAGTGACATCACCTGGTGCATTAACACCAAAACTAGCATCTTGATAATGGCCCATATGCGTTACAGCAAAAATCAGATCGGGTTGTTCATTTTTTTCCAGTTCAACAATAACCTTGGCCGCCTCTACTTTTGGATCTCGAAAGTCAATACCGCTAATGTATTCTGGATTACCAATTTTAGCCGTGTCTTCTGTTGTTAATCCAATAACCGCGATCTTTACTCCTTGTTTAACAAAAACCTGATAAGGCTGGAATAAACGCTGGCCTGTTTTTTTATTATAGATATTCGCCGACAACATTGGGAAGTTTGCCCACTGCCCCTGTTTTTCAAGTACAGATAACGGATTATCAAATTCATGGTTACCTAATGCCATTGCATCGTAACCAATCATACTCATGCCTTTAAAATCAGGCTCTGCATCTTGTAAATCAGACTCTGGTACTCCAGTGTTGATATCACCACCCGAGAGTAATAAAACACTACCTCCTGCCCCTTGGACTTCTTGGCGAATTTGATCAATTAAGGTTTTACGCGCAGCCATGCCATACTCACCATAACGATTTTGCCAAAAGCGACCATGATGATCGTTAGTATGTAGGACTGTTAAATCATAGCTTTTATCTGCTTGCCATTGATGTTGTGGAGCAGAAGAGCATCCCCAAAGAGCAGCACTGAAAAGAGTGGCCAATATAATCGGTTTAACGCTTGTTCTCATAATCATTCCTTTTTTATGTGTCAAGTGACTGGGTGTTTGCTATCTACTATTGAACATATGATCAACCACCAGCACGATAAATATTTGTCAGAATCTGAAGCTGATAAAAAAGAGCCCCTTGTCATTGCAAAGGTCTCTGGTTTAATTTTTATAATAGCAATAGTCCTAAGTATGTGATCAAATATTAAGCAGAGAAAGTGAATCAATTTAAGGTAGAAGTAATACATTTTAACCAACAAAATTAATCAACTAGCAGAATTGGTATTGCTAGGAAGCAGTGTATGCAACTCTCACAATGCTTAACAGCGTCGTCATGGAAAAATGATACAAAAAGAGATAAAAGTCCCAAATGAATTCTTTCTATTGCGACTTTTAGAAAAATAACAACGCTTTTTACTGTTGCTCGATAAATGCTTTTTGCACACATGCGGGCGCTAATAAGCTAATATCACCTTGATGTTTAAAGACTTCTTTAACAATAGTTGAAGATATAAAAGCAGTGCGTGCATGCGCAGGTAATAAAATAGTCTCTAATTCAGGGTTGAGAGTGTGATTTACTTGCGACAATTGAATTTCATAATCAGCATCAGTCCCACCACGAATACCACGTATTAACGCCTGTGCTTGATGCGTTTTTGCAAACTCTGCCAACAAACCGTTAAATGGAACAATCTCCACACCATTAAGGTGTTTAGTTGCTTCGGAAAGCAAATTACAGCGGGTTTGTAAATCAAACCAAGGCTTTTTGCTACTATTGATAGCCACCGCAACAATCACCCGTTCAGCTAAACAACTAGCACGAGTAATAAGATCAAGATGGCCATTAGTAACGGGATCAAAGGATCCTGGAAAGACAACAGTATTCATTATTTATCCTCTAGAGGTATCTTATATTTTTGTTGCTCATTTTCTTGCTCAACCACCGGCCAATAAAACTCAAACCAAGGATCTGATTTTGCTGGCCTTAAACTCGCTTTTGGGAACTGTATCGAAAAATGACTCTGCTCAAATGCTTTTAAAGAGGTTGTTATTTCAACATCACTAGCTAACCAAAAGCACACCAAAAAAATAAACGGGTAACCGAAAAAAAATTTAAACATATTTAATGACCGCTTTTACTATTTAAAATGGTTGTTTAAATGACAACCTTCGCGTTATGCAATTAAAAAGCTAATCAGAAGCTATTCAAATTAGTACTCTAAAACTATTCAAAGATTATTTTTATACCTGATTGCTTAGTGATAGCCGCAGATAAGAAACTTAAAAATTCCGCCCCACTTCGGTCATCAATCCAAAAACCATCTTTAAAATCATAATGATGACCATTTTCTAATGTAGCTAACCACACTTGATGTAATGGTTGTTGGCGATTAATAATCAATTTAGTTCTATTCTCAAACTCTAAAGTTAGCAAAGCACCATTTTGGTCATAATCTATATCAGCGCCTGACGCTTCAATGTTATCTTCGATTTTTTGGTACAACATATCCGCTAATTCAAGAAATTCGCTATCCGTCATTTACTTCTCCTTTGCTTTTTACCGATGAAATGCGATTATAGAGGGCTAAAAATATTTAACTAGGAGAAGGTATGAAAAAACTGAATTTATCGTTAATAGCCCTGCTTTTTTCAAGTTTATTGATAGGTTGTGGTATGAAAGGCCCACTTTACAGAGAAGCGCCACCAGCACCTAAAGAACAACCGGTGCAAAACAACGCAACCGAAGCAGAAACAACAGATGCCTTAAATACTTCACAATAAAACATGCATGAAGGCAGTGACAATAACCAATAAACTACAGAATCAACAAAAGGATTTCAAATTGGATCATTTTAATTACCATAGCGATGGCCGTCTATTAGTCGAAGACACTGCAATTGAAGATATCATCAAGAAATCAGGTACGCCTGCGTATGTATACTCTCGTGCGACTATCGAGCGTCATTGGAAAGCTTTTGATAATGCAGCGGGCTCTCATCCTCATTTAATTTGTTACGCAGTGAAAGCAAACTCAAACCTAGGTGTACTTAATCTAATGGCACGCTTGGGTTCAGGTTTTGATATTGTATCGGTTGGTGAGTTATTGCGCGTTATTCAAGCTGGCGGAGACCCTAAAAAAGTTGTTTTCTCTGGTGTAGGTAAAACTGAAATTGAAATATCGACCGCATTACAAGCAGGGATCCACTGTTTCAATGTTGAATCTGTCTCTGAATTATACCGTATTAACGAAGTGGCTGGTTGTTTAAACAAGAAAGCCCCTATTTCGATTCGAATTAATCCAAATATCGATGCAGGTACACATCCTTATATATCTACGGGATTAAAAGAGAATAAATTTGGTATTGAAATAGAGCAGGCATCGACAGTTTATAATATCGCTAATGAACTACCTTTCTTAGATGTCAAAGGAGTAGATTGCCACATTGGTTCTCAGCTAACTGAAATTGAACCATTCTTAGAAGCGTTAGATAAACTACTTATATTAATTGATAGCCTAGCAACGCAGGGGATCACAATCGAGCACCTTGATTTAGGGGGTGGCTTAGGCGTTCCATATAATGGCGAAACACCACCACAGCCAGCACAATACATGCACGCTATTATTGAACGTATGAACGGCCGTAAGCTAAAACTTATTTTTGAACCAGGCCGAGCAATTATGGCAAATGCGGGTGTTTTAGTAACTAAAGTTGAGTTTTTAAAATTAAACGACCATAAGAACTTTGCGATTGTAGATGCTGCAATGAATGATTTAATTCGTCCAGCGTTATACAGTGCATGGCAAAATATCATTCCACTTAATAATAAATTAAATGATCCTGAAACACGTCCAAGTCGTGTTTACGATGTGGTTGGCCCTATTTGTGAAACTGGTGACTTTTTAGGTAAAGATCGCCCGCTAACCATTGCTGAAGGTGATCATTTAGTGATCCGCAGTGCAGGTGCTTACGGTGCAACCATGAGTTCAAATTACAACTCTCGTTGTCGCCCAGCAGAAATAATGGTTGATGGTGATAAAGCCTTTGTTGTACGCCAACGTGAAAAACACATAGAACTATGGCGCGGTGAGCATGTTTTACCTTAGTTAAAACTTATGCGCTATCTCAGGGAGTATTAACTCCCTATTTTAATAGGTTTTATTGGTAAAAGTAGAGCGAAGATGAATATTGAATTTTCTAAAATGCACGGCTTGGGTAATGACTTTATGGTTATTAACAACGTCACGCAAAATGTCTTTCTATCTAAAGAGACGATCTGCAAATTAGCGGATCGTAACTTTGGCATCGGCTTCGACCAATTGTTAATGGTTGAACCTCCCTATGATCCAGATTTAGACTTTCATTACCGCATCTTTAATGCTGATGGTAGTGAAGTAGAACAATGTGGTAATGGCGCTCGTTGTTTTGCTCGTTTTGTTAAACTAAAAGGATTAACTCACAAACGCGTGATTAACGTCAGTACTGCAAAGGGTAAAATTCAGCTAAAAATAGAACAAGATGGCAATATTATTGTGGATATGGGTAAGCCTATTTTAGAGCCTGCAAAAGTGCCTTTTGAAGCGCAGAAAGAAGAAAAAACATATATCCTACGTGTTGAAGACCACACGGTTCTATGTGGTGTAGTTTCAATGGGTAACCCACACTGCGTTGTACTTGTTGATGATATAGAGACAGCTCCAGTTGAAACATTGGGTCCGTTACTAGAAGTACATGAACGCTTTCCAAACAAAGTAAATGTTGGTTTTTTACAAATAATAGACCGTAATTATGCAAAGCTACGCGTATGGGAACGTGGTGTAGGTGAAACCTTAGCTTGTGGTACCGGCGCTTGTGCGGCAGCTGTGGTTGGTCAATTACAAGGTAAATTAGATACACATTGCCGTATTGAATTACCCGGTGGTGAATTGCGTTTTTTTTGGCAGCCAGGACAAAGTGTGCGCATGAGCGGTCCCGCTGAGTTTGTCTTTGATGGACAAATTCAAATATAAACAGATCCTGTTATTATTGTATAACGCACCATCCATAACATTGACTGTAACGATGTAATGCTAAAACAACGATCTTAAAAAGTGCATGGTTAATTAATTTGAAAATTGGCTTATGCACTTTTTTATTATCTAGGATTGACCATGAGCTCCTTATTACCAGATACACAACGCTATTTATTACATATTGCTAGCCAACGTGGCTTAAGCCCTGTCACTATCAATAACTACCAACGTCATCTTAATGAGTTTATTACATTATTAAAGCTTCAAAATATACAAACATGGCAACAGCTTGATACACACCAAGTACGCTTATTAGCTAAACAATTACATCAAAATGGTATTAAAGCACGATCCATTGCCACCAAGCTTTCTGCGTTACGCTCTTTTCTAGAATACCTGGTTAAGAACGATCAACTTACCTTTAATCCCGCTAAAGGCGTTGCCGCGCCAAAATTAGATAAGCCGCTACCTAAAAACATCAGTGTCGACGATATGGATCAGCTATTAGATATTGATGGTGAGGATCCGCTAACCATTCGAGATCATTGTATGATGGAACTCATGTATTCTTCTGGATTAAGGTTAAGTGAGTTAGTGGGGATTAACTTAAAAGATATAAAGTTATCTGAAAAAGAGATAATGGTAACAGGTAAAGGCAGTAAACAGCGCCTATTACCTATTACTAAAAGTGCCGTTAGCACCATTAAGCTATGGTTAAAAATCAGACTTGAATTTGCGGAATCCGGTGAAACAGCGCTCTTTTTATCTAAACAAAAAAGACGAATTTCAGCACGTAGTGTACAAATGCGTATGGAAAAATGGGGGCTACAGCAGGCATTACCAAGCCATGTTAATCCCCACAAGTTACGGCATTCATTTGCAACGCATATGTTGGAATCGAGTGGTAATCTGCGTGCGGTACAAACCTTATTAGGCCATGCAGACCTAGCTACTACACAAATTTATACACATTTAGATTTTCAACATTTAGCAGAAGTGTATGACAAAGCGCACCCTCGCGCGAAGCGTAAAAAATAACATTATTAATAGGGACAAAAATGAAATTTTATAGACCCCTTCGCCCTTTCAAAGCAATTAGCTTTGATTTGGATGATACCTTATATGACAACCACCCAATCATCATAAAGGCGGAAGCGGACTTCCTTATCTATTTACGTACCACCTATCAACAATTAGCAGAGTTAGATGCCCGTAAATGGGGTTTATATAGAGATTTGCTGGTAAAAGAAAATCCGGCATTACAACATGATGTCTCGTTATGGCGTAAAGAAATTATACAACGGATCATGGTGGTTTATGGTATTGCAATGGTTAATGCCATTAAGTATGCAGATAGTGCATTACAAGTGTTTCTGCAATTACGTAGTGATTTCACAGTGCCAGAAAAAAGTATTAAATTATTACAACAACTCGCATTGCACTACCCTGTCATCGCATTGACCAATGGTAACGTAAATGTCAAACAGATCGGTCTCCATGATAAATTTCAATTTGTGATAAAAGCAGGCGATGGATTACGCAGTAAACCACATTTAGATATGTTTCAACAAGCGGCATCAAGGTTAGATATCAAGGTAGAGGACATATTACACGTGGGAGATCACTTGATCACTGATGTGTATGGGGCACAAAATAATAAAGCACAAGCAGTTTGGTTTAATCCTAACCATACAAAACTTGATCGCGCTAGGTTACTACCAACTTTAGAAATGGCCGACCTAAAAGACTTATTAACTATTTTATAGCCTGCTGTTTATTGTGCAGATGAACTGTTTAGAGACAATCAACAATCGTTATCATGGTATTTCAGCAGAGGTTCTTTGGCATATACTAAAATATAGAATATTCACATTTATGCGATGTTTCGGTATAGTTCCTTTCTACTGAATAAATAAACAGGCATTTTTATGGACGTATCTTACCTTATCGATGGTTTAAATGATCATCAACGCGCTGCCGTATCAGCACCAGAACAGAATATGCTGGTATTAGCCGGCGCCGGTAGTGGTAAAACACGTGTTTTAACCCATAGAATTGCATGGCTTATGCAAGTTAACCAAATACCTACCTACGGTATTTTAGCGGTTACTTTTACCAATAAAGCAGCAAAAGAGATGCGTGGACGTATTGCTGATATTTGCCCACAACAAATTGGCAGTATGTGGATTGGTACTTTCCATGGCATTGCTCATCGTTTATTGCGCTTGCATCATCAAGAAGCAAACTTACCAGAGCAATTCCAAATTATTGATAGTGATGACCAACAAAAAATGGTTAAGCGTATAATCAAAAGCTTAGGGTTAGATGAGAAGTATTACCCTGCAAAAGAGCTGCAATGGTATATCAATGATAAAAAAGACGAAGGGTTACGTGCTAAACATATCGACCCTGGTTTCGGCATACAAGATAAGCATCGTTTGCAAGTCTATCAAGCCTATGAAGCCGCTTGCCAATTAGCAGGTTTAGTCGACTTTGCAGAATTGTTATTGCGTGCACATGAGTTATTATTAAATAACGCCGCGCTGTTGCTCCATTATCAACAACGTTTTCAACATGTTTTAGTTGATGAGTTTCAAGATACGAACAAATTACAATACGCTTGGTTAACACTATTAACTGATAACAATAATTACCTGACCATTGTCGGTGATGATGATCAGTCGATCTACGGTTGGCGCGGCGCAGATATTGAAAATATTCAACGTTTTTTAAAAGAGAAAACGTCTCCCGTTACTATTCGTTTAGAACAAAATTACCGTTCCACAGGCAATATCCTAAAAGCCTCAAATCAATTAATTCAAAATAACAGCGATCGTTTAGGAAAAGTTCTGTGGACTGACGGGGATGATGGAGAGCCAATATCTATCTATAGTGCCTTCAATGATTATGATGAAGTGCGTTATGTCACTAGCCAATTGCAAACATGGGAAAAGGCAGGTAATAAACTCAGCGAATGTGCCATTTTATACCGTAGCAATGCACAGTCTCGTTTATTTGAAGAACAACTAATGGCACAGCAAATCCCTTACCATATATATGGTGGGCAACGCTTCTTCGACCGCTTGGAAATTAAAGACAGCATTGCCTATTTACGATTAATGAATAACCATCAAGATGACGCAGCATTTGAACGAATTGTTAATAAGCCCAAACGAAAAATAGGTAATACCAGCTTAGATAAAATAAGAATTTGCGCGCGTGAACAAGGCTATACATTATGGCAAGCAAGCCAATACTTAATTGAAAATAAACAATTAAGTCCTGCCGCTAAGGGGTCGTTAAATGGTTTCTTAACTTTAATTAACCGTTTTAAAAATGAAACCTCAGAATTACCTTTATTCCAAATGGTGGATCACATCAATAAACACTCGGGTTTAGAGGCCATGTATGAAGCTGAGAAAGGAGAGAAATCTCGTAGTCGAATCGAAAACTTACAAGAATTAGTCTCAGCGACCAAAGGGTTTGTCATTCCCGAAGAAGAACAAGAGATGGAAGAATTAACTGCCTTTTTAGCCTACGCAGCTTTAGAATCTGGTGATAACCAAGCCGATGAGTTTGAAGATGCGGTGCAATTAATGACTATGCATGCCGCTAAAGGGTTAGAGTTTCCACAAGTCTTTATTGTCGGAGTAGAAGAAGGCATGTTCCCAGGGCAGCAATCAGCTACCGATGAAACACGGATGGCCGAGGAGCGCCGCTTATGCTACGTAGGCTTAACACGAGCAATGACGAAATTAACACTTTGCCATGCTGAAAGCCGTCGCTTGTATGGGCAAGAAAAATTTCATCCACCGTCGCGTTTTATTAGTGAACTTCCAGAAGAAAATATCGAATATATTCGTTTGAAAACTCAAGTTCGTAGAGCGCAACCCGTTGTACAGAAACCAAAGCTAGCTATCACTCAAGATATTCAGGGGTTCAAACTAGGACAACAAGTGATGCATCCCAAGTTTGGAGAAGGCACGATTACAGCGCAAGAAGGTAGTGGTGAAAATAGTCGTTTACAAGTTCACTTTATGGGTGTCGGTAGTAAATGGTTGATGACAACCTATGCTCGTTTAGAAGTCATATAATCAACGCTAGTGTCCAAGTTAGTGATTGAATAATGCATATTGCTTGATAGCAGCTATGAATAGCTCGATTTTTACACCTAGCGCTAGCATAACGCTTATCGGTGTGGGTGCTTTTATTTAAACACAATCAACAAAGTTGAAGCATAATCAAAACTGTGATTATCATTCAATAAACAAGCAGTTTTGATCTTTATAACATGCTAAAAAATGAAAACTAATTACACTGGCTTAGTGCCTATTTTTTAATAGTTGCGCTAAGCACATAATACAGGGAGTGAATTATGCGTTCTAAACTGATCAAAGACTTTCTCATTTATATTGAAGACTGCCATAAAGCCTTAGCCGACCTTTACCAACGGTTGGGTGTAGAAGCTAGCGACCGAAAAACAAAGTTATTATTAGAATACATGAAAAACAGAGAGCAAATCTCCCATCTAAATTTACATCAATATATTAAACTAGCCCCCGTTAGTTTATTAGACACCCTATTAGATAACTTCTTCGACCAAAGTTTTCCACAACGCTGTAAAGACCTTGAAATGAAAACAGATTTAGAACTAGAAGACATTGTGACTTTGGCAATACAATTAGATATGCAATTAATCGAAGCAATGAAAGCGGTTGCCAATAACAGTCCGACTTTAGAAGCAGAAACGGCTATCGGGCAATTAACGAGTAAAGAAGAAGAAATGCTGTATCAAGTTGTCATCGCCAGTCATGAATTTGAGTACTTATAGTTTCATCTGCCGCTAATATTAAAAGTCTTCCTGATATTAGACTTTTAAGGCTTGTTATTAACTTCCTCGCTAGTCTTCACCAACGATAAACGGTAGAATCTGACTACTTTATTTGTCGAATCAATTGGTGAGTTACCCATGAAAGCATTAATCCAAACCCTACTTGAACAAGCAGTTGCTTCTTTACAGACACAACAAATTTTACCTGCCGATGTTCAACCACGCATCACTATTGATCGCACTAAAGACAAATCACATGGCGACTTTGCTAACAATTTAGCTTTAATGCTAGCAAAACCAGCAAAACAAAATCCACGCGCCCTTGCTGAGCTAATTGTAAAAAACTTACCGGCTTCAGAGTTAGTAATCAAAACAGAGATTGCGGGACCTGGTTTTATTAATTTTTTCATCAATCCTCACTATATAGAAAAACAAATTGATAGTGCTTTTGCAAATGAACGTTTAAATGTGCAAGTAACTGATGCACCACAAACGGTAGTGATCGATTACTCATCCCCTAACCTTGCCAAAGAAATGCACGTAGGTCATTTACGCTCAACGATTATCGGTGACTCAGTAACCCGTACGCTAGAGTTTCAAGGACATAATGTTGTTCGCCAAAATCACGTGGGTGATTGGGGTACTCAGTTTGGTATGCTGTTAGCCTATATGGAAGAGTTACGAGCAAAAGGGGAAGAGATTAATAAAAATCTTGCCAACCTAGAAGTATTCTACCGCGCCGCAAAAGGACGTTTTGATGAATCAGAAGTTTTTGCTAACCGTGCCCGTGATCTAGTAGTAGCACTACAAAGCGGTGATAGCGAATGCTTAGCACTATGGAAAGAATTCAAAGAAATTAGTATTGCACACTGTCAAGAAGCCTATGATCGTCTAGGGGTAAGCTTAAGTTTGGATGATGTGCGCGGTGAAAGTGCATATGATAAAGACTTGGCAGTCGTTGTCAGCGACCTAGATGCAAAAGGTCTATTACAAGAAAGCCAAGGTGCTAAATGTGTTTTCTTAGATAATTTTAAAAATAAAGAAGGTGAACCTCTACCAGTTATTATCAAGAAAAAAGATGGTGGATTTTTATATGCTACGTCTGATTTAGCAGCAATCCGTTACCGTCAATCGGTATTAAATGCCGATCGCGTTTTATACTTTGTTGATGCACGTCAAGGCTTACATTTCCAGCAAGTATTTGAAGTTGCACGCTTAGCTGAGTTTGTTAAAGCAGGTACTACACTTGAACATATGCCCTTTGGTACGGTAATGGGAGAAGATGGTAAACCCTTTAAAACACGTGCAGGCTCCACACCAAAACTAGCTGATTTACTTACCGAAGCAGAACAACGTGCTTACCAATTGGTAAAAGAAAAAAATCAAGATATGGCAGAAGATGAACTACGTCATATTGCCTCAATCGTTGGTATTTCTTCTGTAAAATATGCAGATTTATCAAAAAACCGCACCAGCGATTACACCTTTAGTTTTGATAGCATGTTAAGTTTTGAAGGGAATACTGCTCCTTATTTATTATATGCTTACACACGTGTAGCCAGTATATTTAATAAAGCAGGTATCGAAATAAATAGTATCACAGCAGATGTTTCATTTAGTGAAGAAAAAGAGATCGACTTAGCTAACAAACTAATGCAGTTTAATGAAATTATTGATCAAGTTGGTAAACAAGGTATGCCTCACTTCTTATGTGCTTACCTGTTTGAGTTAGCCGGGTTATTCTCTAGTTTTTACGAAGCTTGCCCAATATTAATCGCTGATAATGAAACACAAAAACAAAGCCGTTTAAAACTGGCTGGTTTAACGGCTAAAACGCTACAACAAGGTTTAGCTCTGTTAGGCATTAACACATTGGAACGTATGTAATAATGGCGAAGGTAACACGAAGAAAACCCGCTAAACGCGGAGCGAATAAAAGAAATAATAAACGTAAATCTAATCAACAGGGGTTTCCATATATTGCTTGTTTTTTTGCACTCGTGTTGATTGCTTTTATTGGTTATTTTGTTTTTGCTGTCGATAAACCTGAACCTCAAGTAAAACCTAAAAAAAGCACTGTTAAAAATGAAGAAGTGTTACCTGAAAAACCCCAACCACAATGGGATTACGTTGATATATTAAAAACCAAAGAAGTGACCGTTGAAATACCTGAACAAAAAAAGTCAACTCGACCTTATCAAATGCAATGTGGTTCATTTAGACAACAAGGTGATGCAGAGTCTTTGAAAGCAAAAATAGCTTTCCAAGGATTAGAAAGTCAGGTTAAAAAGACCGGAAATTGGTATCGCGTTATTTTGGGTCCATACGAACGTAAGCGTTTAGCAGAAAAGCAACGCCATAAACTACAACGAGCCAAAATTAATGGCTGTCAAATATGGTATTGGCGTTAATCATTTTATGGGAGAACTTCGGTTCTCCTTTTCTTTGTCAATTTCCCCTTGAATTCAATAAAAACCACCCCATTTTATAATTATCAGCCAATAATTTGGCCTACTCATTTAGTTAACAAACAACAAAAGGGTTCAATATGACGACTATTGTTTCTGTACGACGCGGTAATCAAGTGGTTATCGGTGGTGATGGTCAGGTATCACTCGGTAACACCGTAATGAAAGGCAATGCACGCAAAGTACACCGTTTATACAATGATCAAGTCATTGCAGGCTTTGCTGGAGGCACTGCAGATGCTTTTACTTTATTAGAGCGTTTTGAAGCCAAGCTACAAGCCCACCAAGGTAACCTTGAGCGCGCAGCGGTTGAATTAGCCAAAGATTGGCGTACCGATCGCATGTTAAGAAAGTTAGAAGCATTATTAGCAGTCGCAGATAAAAAACATTCCTATATTATTACCGGTAATGGTGATGTGGTTAGGCCTGAGAATGACTTAATTGCAATTGGTTCAGGTGGTAATTTTGCACAATCTGCTGCTATGGCTTTATTAGAAAATACTGAATTATCTGCGCAGGAAATAGTTGAAAAAGCACTCACTATCGCAGGAAATATCTGTGTATTTACTAACACTAACCAAACGATTGAATGTATCGACATTGATGCTGAACTAGCAACAAAAAAATAGGAATACACATGACTAACAATATGACTCCACAACAAATAGCGCATGAATTAGATCGCCATATTATAGGCCAAAGCAAAGCTAAACGCGCTGTTGCTATCGCATTACGTAATCGCTGGCGTCGAATGCAACTTGATGAAGATATTCGTCATGAAGTAACGCCTAAAAATATTTTAATGATTGGTCCAACAGGTGTTGGTAAAACTGAAATTGCTCGCCGATTAGCAAAATTAGCAAATGCACCTTTCATTAAAGTTGAAGCGACAAAATTTACTGAAGTAGGTTATGTCGGTAAAGAAGTTGAAAGTATCGTTAAAGATTTAGTTGAAGCTGCAATTAAAATAACAAAAGAGCAAGAATTAGCAAAGGTAACAGCAAAAGCAGAAGATTTGGCTGAAGAGCGTATTTTAGATATTCTTATTCCACCTGCTAAAACAGCAACGGAATGGGATGTGAACAATTCAGAAGTTGTTGAAGAAGGGCCTGCAAGGCAGTCTTTCCGTAAAAAATTACGTGAAGGTAAATTAGACGATAAAGAAGTTGAAATTGATGTGCCGGCGCCACAAATTGGTGTAGAAATAATGGCTCCTCCTGGTATGGAAGAGATGACCAATCAACTGCAAGGCATGTTCCAAAACCTAGGTAATAAGAGCGAGTCTAAAAAACGTAAAATGAAAATTAAGGACGCATTAAAAGCATTAATAGAAAGCGAAGCGTCAAAACTTATTAACCAAGAAGATTTAAAAGAGAAAGCCATTTACGCAGCAGAAAATAATGGCATTATCTTTATAGATGAAATAGATAAAATATGTAAACGTGGTGAGTCATCTGGCCCTGATGTTTCACGCGAAGGCGTGCAACGTGACCTGCTTCCTTTGATTGAAGGTTCAACAGTACAAACTAAACACGGTATGGTGAAAACAGACCATATGCTATTTATCGCTTCAGGTGCATTCCAAGTCGCGAAACCTTCTGACTTGATCCCTGAGTTACAAGGTCGTTTACCAATTCGTGTTGAATTAGAAGCATTGCGAGAAGAAGATTTAGCACGTATTTTAACCGAGCCTAAAGCCTCTCTAAGCGAACAGTACCAAGCTTTATTAGCGACTGAAGGAGTGACTATTACTTTCACTCAATGTGGTATTGATAAAATAGCGAAATCTGCATGGCATGTGAATGAAACGACTGAAAATATCGGTGCACGCCGTTTACATACTATGATGGAGCATATTATGGATGAGCTATCTTATGAAGCCACTGAACGGTCAGGTGAGTCAATTACAATTGATGAAGCCTATGTTGCTAGTATGCTAGATGAAGTCGTTCAAGATGAAGATTTAACTCGTTATATATTATAAAGTAAGCGTTTATATAGTATAAATAAAAAGGCTCTGGTACCTATCGGTATCAGAGCCTTTTTTTATTACATAAACTAGACATTGCTAATAGCATTTAATCAATATCTATTATTAGCGAGTTTTTCAGAAGTATTAAAAAGGGCTTTCTTTATTTAGCGTTTCACAGAGAGAAATAATTTCAAGCGCTAAAGATGACTTGATCACTTGTTGCTGCCTATCTAATTGCATTTTATAAAAAGTTAAATCTATATCATCTTGCGAAATAGCTACTAAATCAAAAATGCTCATATTCATATTTTGAGCTAAATGAAGAGATTTAATTACATCAGCAATTAACTGATCGGTAAAGTGGTATTCGGCACTATCGTTACTAAGTAAATTTTTTAATTTTATAATGCTTTCTATATCTTGATAAATAGCATGAGGTATAACGCCTAAACCAAATAATAGCTTTAAACGAACAGACAACTCACCTAAAGGCCCTGAATTATGTAGTAATGGACCCACAACAGATTGAACAGCAAAATCATTTTTCAGAAAAATACGTTCAATTAATCCTTGAATAAGTTGTTCAAAGATATCCACCGTAGAGATAAAAAAACCACGAGCAGTCAGACTCGTATTTAGACATTCTAGTATTTCAGTTTCTTGCAGTTGTTTTGACATAAGCTCAGCTAGGTTAGGTTGTACGAGACAGGATCTCGTACAACTATTTTTTTTAAGCCATCGCTAGGTATAGCTGTTCTATTTGGATCGCTTCTTTACTATCCGCTGGTAAACCAGTGTATTTAGACAGTGTCGCAATAAAGCCAATCTCTTCTAATGACGATTGTAATTCAATAGCTTGAGGATCGTCGCTGTTTTTATATTTAAATGCAGCAGCGATACCTTTGAGTAACATATCATTAGCAGTAGCGTATTCGATTGTACCTAATAGAGGTTTAACTAAACGATCATTCTCACCTAACTTACGAATAGGTTGACGGCCTACACGGTCAATTTCATCATGTAGATAAGGATTTGCAAAGCGACCGATAATTTTCTCAATGTAAGCATTGTGCGCATCACGCTCGAAACCATAACGGTTAATCAATACTTCACCACTTTCTTGCATTGCTTGTTTTACCTGAGAACAAATAGCATCATCATCGATAGCATCTTTAACTGTTTCATGACCTGCTAATGCACCTAAATAAGCAGTCATGATATGACCCGTATTTAAAGTAAA
>Ga0316198_10000705_pt1 | contig 18163 bp, 13 predicted proteins | sample OudBieAanoxic_MG_FD_204935 | JGI IMG/M metagenome (GOLD analysis project Ga0316198, IMG submission 204935) | Coastal sediment microbial communities from Oude Bieten Haven, Netherlands - site A anoxic | ecosystem: Environmental > Aquatic > Marine > Coastal > Sediment | place: Netherlands...
ACTCCTATCGCCTCGCATATCACGACGAGCTCACCAGCCTTCCCGGGCGGCGCGCCCTCGAGGAGGCGCTCCGTACGCTTGACGGCAACTACACGATCGCGATGGTCGACGTAGATCACTTCAAGCGGTTCAACGATCGTCATGGCCACGCCGCCGGCGACCAGGCCCTGCGCATGATTGCTGCTGAGCTGCAAAATGTCGGCGGTGGTGGCAAGGCTTATCGCTATGGTGGCGAAGAATTTACGATTGTCTTTCCAGGAATCACTCCGAGCGCAGCGAGCGAACATCTTGAATTAATCTGCACGGCGATTTCCGATCGCCGATTTGCGATCCGTTCTACCAGCCGTCCGCGCAAAAAGCCCGACCCACCCCGCAAGTCGTCGCGGCCCCCAAGACTGATCAGCGTCTCAGTGAGTATCGGTTTTGCCGGTCCCTCCGCCCGTGCCGGCGACAGCAACGCTGTCCTGCGTGCTGCAGATCGAGCGCTGTACAGGGCAAAAAACAAGGGCCGGAATCGAGTGGTGCGGTACGGAGCCAGAAGCGCGTAGCAGAGGCGTATTGAGGGTAGCTAGCTGTTTACTGAGCCTCGTTCAGAAACCAGGAATCAAAAATGCTCGCTGCGCTAGAAAGTGATCATAGTGTGTTCTTCGAACTCTTCGAGGAAGGCAGGCCCTAGCTCGCTTCGAAGGCAGAAAACCGCAACCACGAAGGCACGAAGACACAAAGCACAACACGAAGGGATTTCTTTGTGGGTTTCTTTGTGACTTTGTATCTTTGTGGTTGTGACGAAGGGCGCTGACTCCAAGCTACCCGTCGAATGGAAGTCCGCCGCAGACGGGTCCTTCAGGACCCGCCTACAGATAATTAGATCCTTAATTTCTCAGGAACATCGCAACAATGAGCGTGAGCGCAACAAGAGTATTCGTCGCCAGGTTCCAGACCACATTGGCTCCCAGAGCAGGGATTGGAACCGGTTGTGAGGGATCACTCGTGGCCCACTGCACCGGTTTCACCAGCAGAAGCGACGGCAAGACCGCAACCAAGCACAGCGCAGGCAGCGCACCGACGACGACCGCGACGATGACTGCCGCAGGTGTCGCGAGGCCCGCGGCGACATAGATCCACGCCGCAGTTCTGCGCCCCAGGAGGATGACGAGGTTGCGTCGTCCGCCCCCTTGATCCGCCTCCTCATCAGGGAACTCATTCAAAAGAAGAAGATTGAAGGTCATGAAAAATGCCGGGATCGAGGCAGCCACAGCAGCATCGCTCCAGCTACCGCTCTGCACCAACGCTGCACCGATGACCGGGCCGGCGCCGAGCCCAAAACCGGCCGCGATCTCCCCAACACCGATCCGCGCCAGTACATCCGTATAGGTCAATACCGCCACCGCTCCGGCGAGCATGATCGGCAACAGAATCCAGCCTACTTTCCACAGGAACCATAGCCCGATCATGAGGCCTACGCCGGAACATATGAGACCGAAGACCAGCGCTGCTTTCGAGCCCATGCCGCCGGCCGGTAGCGTGCCGCTGCCCCCGGAGAACGGGGTGCGTTGGGTTTCGAGATCGATGCCGGTACGCATATCGCTCCACTCGTTGAGAATGTTGACCGCCATGTGGAGCGCGACCAGACCGATCAGGGCGAGCAGGGTTCGCGCCCAGAAAAACGCGCCATCCCAAGCTGCGGCAGCGGCGCCGGCGGCTACCAGGGTCGGCGGCAGCAACAGGAACGGCGCGCGCGCGACGCTTGCGTATTCTCGAACCCCGACCATTATTCACCCACCTCTCCATCGACGACCCCTTCAACCGCGAGATCCTCTGCAGGAATGCAGTCAGGGCCAAATGCCAGCCAGCGCCGGTTTTCCAACAGCGGTGGCACTCCGGAGGCCTCGATGGCGTCGCCGAGGTCCCGACTCTTCGTGCTGAGCAGAAAGATCTGGTTCCCGTCGCAATCCGAGACCGACCGTTCTGCCGCCGCCAACGGCCGTAACAGGCCGTCATCGTCAAAGAAAACCTCCGCGTTGCGGAGTATGTAGTTGCTCCTGAGCTCATCGCCATCAGGGGTCGCCACCGGGATCGGCCGTTCGAGATAGAACGAGACCCCCGACGCGTAGGACTCGATCCACAAAAGCTCAGTATCCGGGGTTAAATGGCGTTCAATTTCCACCGCCAATCCACGCGCCGAACGGTCAGCCGCCACCGACTCCAACAACCCGGCGCTGACCACCGGAAAGGCCATCAAAGGCAATGCCAGACCAATCACCGCGAGTTGCCGCCGACCCGAGGCGCCAAACCATGCAATGACGGCCCCGGCCAACGCCGCGATGCCAAACCCGATCGCGGTCCGTGTTGCGACCTCCGTCGACACTCTGTCGGTGTCAAGGCCCGGCACGCCGAGGGCGGCGACAATCAACATTGCCAACCCCAGAATTCCCCAAATGGCGCCGCCTACGCCGACACCCCTCGGGCGACCATTCCACCGGCTCGCGACCAGCAATGCCACCACCGGCACCAGCGGCAACATGTACTGCTCTTGTTTGCCGCGCGAAAGCGAAAAGAAAATGAGCGGCACCACAAGCCACAGCAGGAGGTATATGCGGAGTCGACGATCGGCCGCACCTTGTGGAGTGCTCTTCGATCCGAGGTTCGACAGGGCTACGATCGACCATGGAAAGGTCCCCGCCAACAGGACGGGCAGAAAGAACCACAAGGGCTCGGTGCGTCGAAGCTCATCAGTCGTCATCCGTGCCCACGTCTCGGTAACAACGACGTACTGGAGAAAGTTGGGAATCTCACGGGACACTGCCCACACCCACGGCAGGGCAACAGCGAACATCAGCACCGGACCGAGCGGGTGCCACACAGCAAGTGAGGCACGGCGCCAGATGGCGTATGGAGCAGCCACCAGGAGCGGCACTGCGAATGCCACCGGCCCTTTGGTCAACACGCCCAAGCCCATCGCCACCCAGGCGATCAGAGTCCACGAGAACCAGCGCCATCGGATCGGCGCTTCCGAAGGACTCGAAGTCCAATTTTCAACAGCGAAGAAAAAACAGACCAGCGCGAGCACGACGAAGAAGCTCAGCATCGTGTCCATGATCACGATCCGCGACAAACCCAGCGCGAGAGGCGCCGTAGCGGTCGCAGTCGCGGCAACCACGGCCGAGTCGCGGCCCCAGAATCGAAGGGCAAACCATCCGGTGAGAGCCGCCGTCGCAAGACCGAGCAACAGGGACGCCAGGCGAGCCGCGAATTCATTGACCCCGAAGATCTCGATCGCGGCTGCCACCGCGGCGAAGAAAAGCACCGGTTTATCGAGGTACGGGAGACCATTGAGATGGGGAAGAACATAGTTATTGGTGGCGGCCATCTCGCGCGCGACCTCGGCATTGCGGCCCTCGTCGGGTTCGATCAAACCATAACCGCCGATGCCGTAACCGACAGTCAGCACCACCATCAGCAGCCAGATGACAAGCGCCGGTTTGGAAAACCCACCGGCGGTCGAGTTCGACGACCAGTCCATGATTGAAGAGTTCACTCGGCCAATTTACATCAGTGGCGGGTTGGCAAGCGATGTGGCTCGATCTGGACCAGGGCGTCGTTGACGTTCGGTCCTTCCTCGAGAAGCTTGCGACGGACGGCAACCGCAATGACATGGCCCTCAGCGACACTGAGCCCGCCGTCGACCTCGATGTGCAGGTCCACAGCCAGATCCGAACCGACGTAACGGGTACGAACCGCGTGTGCGTCTTCCACACCATCGACCCGCAGCGCGAGCTTTTCGATCCGCCTACGGTCGGCCGCAGGCGCCCCGGCATCGATCAGCTGGTCGACCGCAGGGCGGAGGATGCGCCATGCGGCCTGGAGGATGAAAATGCACACCACGATCGCGCCGACGCGATCCACCACAGCCCACTCGGGATCGATCAGCGCCGCTGCCACAGCCAACGCCGCAGGGACCGAGGAGAACGCATCCGAACGGTGGTGCCATGCGTTGGCCACCAAGGCCGGCGAATTCGCCTTACGGCCCACCATGGCGGTCCAACGGTAGAGGATCTCTTTAACGACTATCGACGTGAGTGCGGCAACGAGGGCGACCCCGGACGGGGCAACGGCAGGACCTTCCCGCAGGCCGTGGATCGCGCGCACTCCAAGGCCAATCGCGACCGAAAAAAGGGCGACCCCGATCAAGACCGTGATCAGCGTCTCGATGCGGCCGTGGCCGTGCGGGTGGTCCTCGTCGGCAGGGGCTGACCAGAATTTAGCGCCGAAGATCACGGCGATGTCGGTGACAATATCGCTAAGGCTATGTATGGCGTCCGCGATCACAGCCTGGCTGTGTCCGAAAATCCCGGCCGCTCCCTTGAATACAGCCAGCAGCAGGTTGCAGACGAGCCCCACCCACCCCGCCCGGGTGACCATCGAGATCCTCGGGTCGGTCATTGTCCGGTCTTGCATCCAGCTATTCTAACAACTGTCGCAGATCGATCAAGCATCCCTGGCCCTATCCAGCACATCGACCGGGTCTCCAATGCGGACAACGCCCCGGCCCTCATGAACCAGGTTCTGCCCGAATAGAACCTGGCCGTCCACGGTACGGTAGGTCGAGAGGGTGCGCAGTGGTTCGCGCTTCCGTTCACCGGTTGCCTGATCGACGGTTGTGACGACGCACCGGGCACAAGGCTTGACGAACCTGAATTCCACCTCGCCAATACGGACCCGGCTCCAAACATCCTCGGCATGAGGTTCGCATCCCTCGATGACGATATTGGGCCGAAACCTGTCCATCGGCACGGGCAGCGAGAGCCGCCGATTGAGCCCGTCGAGAGAGGCCGCGGAAAGGAGTAAAAAGGGGAAGCCATCGGCGAACGACACATGGTCGCCGGGCTGTGCGGTCGAAGATCCGAGGGGACGCGCATTGTCGCTCGCCATGCGGACCAACCGCGCTGAATAGCCGAGGTGCTTGGAGAACCACCTCGCCGCATCTTCTCCTTCAGCAACCGCAGCGCATTCGTCGTCCCAAACCTGAACCCGGCAGGCCGGCCCGACCGCTCCTTCGAGCCCCACTTCAAGAGGCGACAAACCCGGCGCCTCGAGACGGAGTCTGTTTTCGTCAATTTGCACCCGAACCAGGGCCAGCAGATGGTGCTCACGTTGGCTGAGGAACCTGCCGTCTTCACCGATCAGCATCCACCGCCGGTCAAACTCGAAACCCGTGGTACCTACCGTCGCCAAGTCGACCTCGATTCCACGACACGACTTGATTGGGTAGATGACGAGTTGACTTACCCTTATCAACCGGGGTCCTCCGAGTACCTGTCGACGGCACCGGCCGCCGTTGTGCGCGCGGGGTAACTCCCGAGCACCCGCAGGTAGGGACACTCGCGGCGCAGCTCTGCAACCGCCAGCGCCACATCGTCAGACACCACCGACCCTTCGATGTCTGCGTAGAAGAGATACTCCCATGGCCGCCTCGGAACCGGGCGTGATTCGAGCTTTGTCAAATTGACGCTGTGCTTGGCCAGCAGATGGAGACAGTGGGCGAGCGCACCCTCACGGTGAGGGGTGGTGAAGACCAGCGAGGTTTTGGCGGGAATCCGCGGGTCGAGTTCGATCTCGAGGCCCGAGATGACAACGAAGCGGGTCCAGTTCTCCTCCTGATCGGCGATGTTTTCGCGAAGGACCGTGAGGCCGTACATTTCGCCCGCTTCGGCGCTGGCGATGGCTGCCTGCGAGAGATCGTCTGATTCGCTCACCTCTCTGGCCGATGCCGCGGTGTCCACAAAGGCCACCAGTTCAACATCTTCGAGCGAGCCCAGGAAACGCGCGCATTGGGCCAGCGCCTGCGGGTGGGAGAGGACGCGGCGCAGGTTCTCCTCTCTGGCGCCGGCAAGACCGAGCAGACGGTGGCGCACGTGCAATACCTCTTCACCGACAACGGCAAGCGCAGTCTGGCGGAGGAGATCATAGGTCTGGTTGATCGAACCGGCGGTGGTGTTCTCCACGGGAAGAAAGGCGTAGCCAACCTCACCGCTCTCGGCCATTGCCAACGCCTCGGCAAATGAACGAGTACCCACGAACTCCATCGCATCGGCCCGTGCTGCAAAGTACTTTCGGGCGGCCAGCTGGCTATACGAGCCCTCGATGCCCTGAAAGGCGACTCGGAGGGCGCCCCGCGCAGAACGTTCAACCTGCTCCCTTTTGAGCAACGCCTCTTCCTGAGCCTTGAGCGACATTGCAATGATCTCTCGATAGATCTCATGGGTGCGGAACTCATCCAGCCCGAGCTCACGGGCCCAACCATCGATCCGTTCCAAAAGCTCGGACTCCCTCTCATGATCGCGGAGAAACGAGAGCCCCTGTGCTTTGACCCGGGCGATCTCCGCCACCGTTTGCAGCCGCTCACCAAGCACCTCGAGCAGGCGTCGGTCGACTTTGTCTAATTTGCTACGAAGTTTCTCGAGATCATACATGGGCCAGCATTGTAAACAACGGGTTAGAATTGTCCACGCATATGGATACTGAAATCGTCAAACTCGCCCTCGTCGTCGCCATTTTGGCCGGCGGTCTGGCGATGGTGCTGTTTATGCTCGCGAAAAAGGGCCGGCAGCGGGCCGAAAAATTGGGGGTCGCTTTCGAACTCGGCACATCGGAGGCCGCGGGAGTCCTCGGCAGCGCCGTGAACGGGCTCTTTCGCGGCTACTCGTGCCGCTACCAGATTCAGTACCCCTCCCAGCACGATCGGGGCGGCTCCACTCTGCGGCTCGCGATCACGTCACCTCACCAATGGTCCGCTGAGGTAACGAAGCCCGGAACACGGATGTTGGCTCAATTTGGTCTTCTCAAAGATTTCGAGATCGGTGACCGTGAGCTCGACGAGCACTTTCGATTTTCCGCGGATGACGAGGGTAGTCTGCGTTCGGTCTTCGGGACAGAGGCTGTTCGCGACGCGATGCATGTGCTCACGGCGAGCGAAAACTTCGAGAGCATTCGTGTGCGCCCGGAAAGGGTCGACGTCAGGTGGTCGCCGCGAACCCCGCGACTCGATGAAGAACCGGAGGCCCTGCGCACCAGACTCGAGTTTGTCGCGGCCCTGGTGTTCGCTTGTGGCTACCCACCTGCCGCCCAGTGACCAGTCGCAGCGATGAACGGTTTTCAGCTTCGAACAGACGAACCCATCAAGCCCTCAGTACGGCGCCAACTCGTCAATCTCCGGCCGCTCCTGAAGCCCTCGCAGAGGCGGGTCAACAAGGATGTAGTAAGGGTCGTCGTGCCCGGCCTCATAGACCCGTTCCAGCAGCGCCACCGCTCGATTGGGTTCGCCCATGAGCGCGTAGGCCTGGGCCAAAAGGTACAGAGGATACAGATCGTCGAGCTCTTGCTCCTCGACCTCGCGAGCTTGCGCCTGCGCCTCTCGGCTCTTCCCCAGTGCCGCGAGCAAACATGCGCGGCGCGCGAGATTCGCGACGTCCTGGGATGACTGTCCGTCAAAAAGGGCCAATTCGCCTTCAATCACCAGGCGGGCTTCGTCGCGCTGGCCCGCTCCCTGGAGTGCGAGTCCCAGGCAAAGGGTGTCGTGGAGACCGGATGCAACCTGTTCGCCGCCGCGGGATCGCTCCCACATCGAGCGATAAATCTTGATCGCCTCCTCATATGCCCCTCGTCGGTAGAGCAAGTGCGCCAGATTTGGCGTGGCGTAACCGTTTTTCGGATCGACCTCGAGAACGGCCCGCATCCCTTCTTCCGCCTCGTCAAATCTTCGGAGCGCAACATATGTCCAGGCCAAAGCATGGCGGGACCATGGTGACTCGAGCGCGTACGCCACGAGCTGCGTGGCGACATTTTCCGCGTGCTGTGGTTGGTGCAATCTTTGCAGATACGCGGTCCATAAATTCCACAGCGGTGTGATCGACCGCGGGTCGACCTCGAGGGCTCGTTCGTACATACGGACGGCCTCTTCGTACCGACCCTGACCATCGAGGATTCTGCCGCTGTTGTTGTACGGTGCCGCAGCGTCCGGATAGAGTTCGCTGATCAGTCGATAGTCGGCAAGGGCCTCCTCGAGATTGCCTTCGACGAATTGATTGTTGACGGCGCGGATCATCAGGTACTCGCGGCGCGAAACCTCGCTGGCATCTTCGAGCGCCTGGGTGAGCATCTGGCGACCCTCCTCGGGACGACGAAGGAACTGAATCCAGAGGAGGCCCAACGATCCACGGGCGGTGGCGAAGTGTGGGTCCTCCTCAAGGGCTAGCTCGAAGCATCGTTCAGCTTCTGTAACTCGCCCGGCCGCCCACTCCTTCGAACCCAACGCGAGGAGCCGTTGAGCCTCCCACGACGAGGTCGTGTATTGAACCAGCGGTGGGTCGGTTTCGGCGATCGAACTCAAGGATTCGCCGAGCCCACGCCGAACCCGTCTGGTGAGTGCGTCGATGGTTTCGAGCAACACCTCATCGCGCCCCTGAGCGGTGAGCCGGATCCGGTCCGCCGTATGACCGGTGGTGGGATCCACCAGGCTCGCCTGCAGGATATAAACATCTCCCATTGCATTGATCTGCGGTACCAGGAGAGCCCGAACACCGGCGAAACGGCAGACCTCCAGCCCAGTTTCGAGATCAATTTCACTGGTCGATTCCCGCCGCATTCTCTCGAGGGTGTTCCGGACCTGGCCTGCATTGAAAACGTTGACGTGGCGGGACTGTCTGAGGTCGGTCTCGAGCGCACTCTTGAGGGCGAGGGTAAAGCCCTCATCGCCGGTCTCGTTGACGACGTCAGCGACCAAAAGCCAGTCCCGCTCGTCAAAGGCGATGGCGGTTCCGAGCAACTTGCGCCCGGCGAACATCGAGATCACAACCACCAGAACCAACACCGCCACCAGACCGACTCGCTTGGGCACCCCGCGTCCGAGCCCTCGCATCGCCTCCCTGACTCCAGTCGAATCAGCAGCCGCTTGGAGCGCACCTCCCAGATCTCCGGATGTCTGGTAACGGTCTCCCGGCTCTTTGGCGAGAGCCTTCTCGACCACTTCGGCAAGAGCCCGAGGCACCTCCGTGCGAATCGTGCGCAGTGGTTCCGGAGGCGTCACGATTACTCGGCGCATGACCTCCGACGGCGAGCCCGAACCAAAGGGTGCGTTGCCGGTCAGCATCTGATACAAGACGCACCCGGCGGCGTGGACATCGGTACGGCCATCTGCGGTGCTGCCTGCGACCTGCTCCGGGGCCATGTAAGCCGGTGTTCCGACGACCGCACCGCGTGTGGTGTAGGTCATGGTCGCGGCTTCGTCAACCGCCTGTCCAACCCACTCGAACCTTTTTGCCACACCGAAGTCCAGCACCTTGAGCTGCCCCCCCGGCGTCACCATGAGATTCGATGGCTTGATGTCGCGATGGACGATTCCGAGTTCGTGAGCCGCCGCCAAGGCCTCGGTCAACTGAATGCCAAGATCGATCACCCGTTCAATGGGCAGCGGCCCGTCGCCCAGGATCTCCTCCAGGCTCTGCCCCTCAACAAGCTCCGAGGCCAGGAATAGCTGGGGAGAACCCTCGCCGTCCGGTTCGACCTCGCCGGCCTCGTAGAGGGTGGCAACACCGGGATGATTAATGGCGGCGGCTAGTCGAGCCTCACGCAGAAAGCGGTGGCGGAGTTCGTCCTCGCCGGCAACCTCGGTGCGAATGAGCTTGAGCGCTACCTCTCGCTCCAACACTGTGTCACGGGCCCGATAGACCACCCCCATACCGCCCGCCCCGAGTCTTCCGAGGATCTCGAAATGACCGATTTTATGAGGCCCTGAAGACCCGCTGCTGTTGCGATTTCCAGAAGGTTTCACACCGCAAACAATGTACGCCGAACGGTCCCGCACGTCCAGCTACGTCACTTCTTCTCTTTCACCAGCGAAAAAAGTGTATGAAATTCTTGGAATCCTTCCGCTTTCTTTGAACCAACATCCTTGAATTCGAATGACTCGGAGGCCATCTTCATTGTGACTGGGCAGGCAATGATTGGTCCGGTGGACTCATCCGCGAACTTCTCGATCCGAAAAGCCAGAACAACGGTCTCGCCAATCATCGACAGTCCCAGCGCGCCCTCGCTCCCATAACCGGAAATCGTGACCAACCCGGTGGCGAGCGCCCAATCCATGTGCAGGGGAAAACCACTGACCTGCCAGATCGAACGATCATCCGCCATTTCTCCGACCAGGCGCTCGAGAACTAATGCAGCCCGGCACGCGGCGATGGCATGATTCTCCTCTGAGCCAGCTTCCCAAAAGGCGAAGATCGCATCGCCCTGGAATTCCTTGAGGGTGCCGCCGAGCTTTACCACCCCGCGCTCGAGCCGTTCGAACACACGCCCGACGGAGCCCTGGACTTCGGATAAAGCGACACGTCGAACGAGGCCGGTGTAATCGCGGATGTCTCCTACGAGTACCGTGACCGGTACGGAATTCGAGTCACCAAGCGTGCCATCCGTGGGCTCCTGCTCAATCGAGAATCGATCCGGCGCCTCGCCGTCGAGGCGGAGCTCGAACCCCTTTCCAATCGACAGTATCTGGCCGATTCTCAATTCAGTCTTGAGATTCGGTGACAAGCGGCGTCCATTCAGTCGTGTTCCGTTGCGACTGGTGTCTCGGACAAAACAGCGCCCATCCGGATTCTGCGTGATGACGCAATGGCGGGAGGATACCGTGGGGTCGCTGACAAGGAGCAAACCCGGAGTGTCTCCGCCCTCCTTGTAGCGGCCGATCTCGATGTGATCAAAGAACGTGAAGCTGGCACCCTCGCCGAGTCCGTCGTCAGCCACCAGCCTTTTTCTGGGGTGGCTCGTTGCCGGCGGCGCACAATAGCTGGTCTTCCTTGTTCCCTCGCTCATCGATTTCTGCTCACTCTCGTTCGACGTTGCCTTTCAGCCGCGCGACCTCGTCGCTGAGATCTCGCACCCTTTTCGACATCGTCCTTACCAGGCCAACGGCGAGCGAAGGGTCTTTGTGAATCCTCTTGAGAAAATTCTTCTTGTCGATGGTGAGGAGTCGCGCTTCACCCAATGAGCGGAGGGTGGCCGAGCGCTCTTCATGATCGAAGATCGCCATCTCCCCCAAGAACTCGCCCTCGTTTGCCACCCGCAACGGTGTTTCGACACCGTCCCTTTCCACCAGGACCTGGACTTTGCCCTGCTGAATGACGTACATGCAATTGCCGACATCCCCCTGTCGGGTGATAACCTCGCCGTCGCTGTAGCTCTTCCCCAGGTCTCCCTTCCCCATCGACCTCCCCTTCAATTCTCCGCCCGTGAGAACGGTAACGCAGAAACCGCCATTTCCCACGTCAGCCGAGCCAGAAACCGGGGATGCATGGCAAGAGTGACGATATCCTGATAGGGTGCGCTTCCCGTAAACATGTCCCACAGAACCTGGCTCATGTCTCGCCGCCGACCTGCGTCTTCCTGTTCTTTTTCCGTCATGCGGAGTAAGGCCCGGCGAGCGAATTGCCACTTCTGTATCTGCCGTGTCACGGCAAAGCTCAGCTTGCCGATCGAGTTGTCGATGCTGATCGACCTGCACACTGGCCAATAGTGTCGACGGAAGGCCGCCTCTGAGATTCCCTCGAATACCGCCGTAGTGGCGCACGCCTTCGCAGTTCGGTATGCCGCACCGATGCCGTCCTTGTACAGCCGGGTCACGCCGCAATCGCCGACAAAGACAAGACGGTCTGCAAACGGTCGGTTCGCCGCCCCTAGACTGATCTTGGGCGAGCACTGACAGGATCGAGGATCTGAGGACCAGTCGTCCGGCATACAGGCTTTGACCTGCGGGGAGTCAAGGAATGCCTTCACGAGCTCCTTGTCGATCGACTCGCCGAGTAGGCAAACACTCGCATAGTCACCCTTTGGGATGATCGCCGCAAATTCCAGCCTCGGGATATTGAGGAGGAAGACATGCATCGAATCGCCCAGAGTCTTTTCGATTGTCTCTTCCCCGAGATAGTACTCGGTAATGAAGGTCTTGGTTGTTTGGGGGCGTCTGTAGCCCTGTCCATTCTCGGTAAAAAGCTTGAGCACTGCCGAGTTGACGCCGACAGCCACCACCAACAGGTCGTATGGTTCCGGTTGCCCACCCTTGATGGCGATCTTCGGCCGACCACCATTCAGGGACACGTCGACCACCCGTTCCCGGGTCACGCGAGCGCCTTTGGCCACCGTCAGCTTTTCGATGTGGTTGTCGAAGCTCCCCCACTTACTGTTCTTCAAATCACGAGGACCGGCCCCCCGATAAACGGATCCAATCCTCTTTTCCTGAACAGGGGTCTCGATGCGCACGCTGCCGACGTCCATATGCAGCATGTATGATTCGATCCCTCGCTGAACGATCGTCGAGGGGAGGTTGATTCCCTCTGCGGCCAAGTTCTGGACCAACGTCTCGGAGATGATCCCACCACACATGTTGCAGCCCTTTGGCGCCACACACGAGAAATCGCGCGGTTCGAAGATCTCGACATCAAGCTCGAGACCGCTCCTCTCAGCCATTTCAAGGAGGAAATAACTGACGAAGGAACCGGCCGGTCCGCCGCCGATAACGGCGACCTTCGAACCGTCGACCAGCTGAAGATCTTCCCGTTTCCCCCCGGAACGAGTGAAACCCTTCATCGGACGGGCGTCCTCCGATGTGGCAGTCGATCCACCCCGGAGAGCGAATGCCCAGTATCATGAACGGTGGTCGTCCAACGAGACAACATAGTGAAATTTTTCCGATCTGGAAACGAGAATACCATTTTTCGGTAATTGGTCAATTGAGGTAATGCTCAAACAGCACAAAAAGGGAACCGTCGCCCCTGTCGCAAATTGCGGTAGCCTTTTGAACAGACCCACGCCTTGGTTCAACGTCTACGGGAGCGGGTCCGCAACCGTTCATTCCAACCCATTTCGGAGTACAATCCGGTAATGCTCTCAGTAGGAATCGTCGGGCTGCCCAACGTCGGCAAATCGACACTCTTTAACGCCCTCACCGCGGGTGGCGCCGAGATCTCGAACTACCCCTTCACGACGATCAACCCGAACATCGGCGTGGTGCCGGTGCCGGACGCCCGGCTCGAAGCCCTCGGGCAGGTGCTGTCGCCGGAGAAGTCCACCCCGGCCACGATCCGTTTCATTGACATCGCAGGTCTGGTCGAAGGCGCCAGCAAGGGCGAGGGGCTTGGCAACCAATTCCTCGGCGAGATCAGGCAGGTCGATGCCATCGTCCATGTCATCCGCTGCTTCGCCAAGGCGGACGTTGCGCACGTTTTCTCAGACGTCGACCCGGTGCGCGACGCCGAAGTGATCGACACAGAGCTCATGCTCGCCGACCTCGAGGTCCTCGGCCGCGCGATGGAGAAGCGGAAGCGAGACTGGCAGACGTATCCGGCAAAACATGAGAACGAAAAGCGGCGGATGACGACGTGGCGGGAGGCCCTCGAACGCGGTCAGCCACTTCGCCAATGTGGGCTCAACGACCATGACCTGCGAGAGCTCAAGGCGGCCGGCCTGCTCTCCGGCAAACCGGTGCTTTACATCGCCAACGTCTCCGGTGAAGGCGACGAACAAAGAGTCACTGCGCTCACAGAAAGAGAAGCCGACACCCGCCTCCTTGGGGTCGACGTGGAGCTCGAGTTCGAGCTTGCCGAGCTCGATTCCGACGAACGAGCGGAATTTATGGACGAGCTCGGGCTCGCCGAGAGCGGGCTCGTTCGAGTGGTGCGTTCTGCCTTCGACCTCCTCGGTCTGGTCGCCTTCTACACGATTGCCAAGAGCAAGCTGCAGGCCTGGGAGATTCCTGGCGGTACACCGGCCGCGACTGCCGCGGGCAAGATCCACACGGACATGGAGAAGGGATTCATCCGCGCCAAGGTAGCGTCGGCGGACGAGCTTATCGAGGCCGGGAATCTGCACGAAATTCAGAGCCGAGGCCGGGTGCGCACCGTTGGCCGCAATCACGAGATCTGCGACGGCGATGTGGTCGAGTTCCTCTTCAACGTGTAGGCCAAGCTGGAGCAAGTAACCAGTATCCAGTGACCAGTAACCAGAAGCTCCCATCCACCCATTTTCGAGGCGCCGATCAACCCACTGTTTACTGATTCCTGGTTCCTGGATTGGCGGGCGGAACTGGTTACTAGGTGGGCGGAGGTCGGGGCCCTTGACCTGATGTTTTGGCACAGTTAGGCTCACCATATCGATTTGAGACTTGATCTAGATTGAGTGCGTGCATCGGCTCACACCAACACCTCGGAGGTTGAATTGCAAAAAGATCCCCGTTTCATAGCCATCACCCGGGCTCTCGTCATCACCGTCGTCCTGGTCGCATTCAGTAGCCTGCTGGCGGGCTCCGCACACGCCGCTGACAAGAAGGGTGTCGCGCTCGAGCTCACGGTCGACAGCGCCGGAAAGGCGACCATCTCGGTTAACCCTGAAGACGCAATGATCTGGCGGAAAAAACCGAAAAAACCGAAAAAGATCAACTGGAAGACAGTCAACAACAGCCCATTTGATGAAATCTTCTGGGAAATCCGCTACGACCCCGGTAAGGGGGGCGGCTCGGAGAACTACTTCGGTGATGTGGACATTGAGTGCGGCGAAACGGCGAAAAAGGTCCAGCCCAACAAAAAGCCGGACTTCCCCTATGCCCAGTGGCCTTACTCGATCACCGTTTTCGCCTGTGTCGACGGCGCCAAGGGAGAGAAACTGGCAGAGGTCGATCCGCGAATCGTCTGGAAAGACTGAACCGGCCTAACCGATCCCTCCCACGAGGGCCTGAAAATCCGGCCGATTGCGAAGGGAGCGAAATTCGTCCTCCTGGCGGATCAGTTCCGTTGACTGACCGAGGGCAATCGCTCTCGAAAGCGCCTCGATGGCAGCATCGCCGTCGCCACACAACGAGAAGATGTACGCCAGCTGGTGGGCATTGGGGCCGGTGTTCGGTAGCAACTCCCCAAGCTGTGGAACCAGTGTCATCGCCCGACCGCAGTCGTTTGCCTTTGCCGAGTAAAACGCCAGCTCCGACAAGAACTGAGGGTCGTCCGGATCGTCAGCTACCCGCATCTCCAGGAGATCGCACGCCAACTGATACCTCTCCTGGGCCTCATCGGGCCGCTCGAGGCGCTGGTAGAGATCGCCGAGATTGGCCTGGTACATCGAATCCTGCGGGTTCAGCCGCACCGCGAGCAGATAATTCTCTTCGGCCCTCTGCCACCTCTCCGGATGGTCGGAAAAAAAGTATGCAGTCGCCAGATTCGAGGCCAGCCGCGGGCTGCGGATCGGTTTCGGCAGGCTCTCGTAGATCTCAATGGCGGCGGCCACCTCGCCCACCTGGAGGTTGTAGGTTGCCAGTTTTTCTCGAGGCATCGACGCGTTGGGAGGAGCGACCTCGGCCGCAGTTATGAATGCGTCCCGACTCTCGTCGTATCTGCCACATCTGGCGAGGAAGTTCCCGAGGTGATTCCACGTCGACCAGTCGTCGGGACGCAGAGCTGTTGCTGCGCGCAACGACTTCTCGGCCTCCTCGAGATCACCCACCCGCTCGTAACTCCTGCTCAGCTCCCGCTGCACCTCATCCGGCCGTGGATGTCTGGCCAGCACGGTCTCCACCTCGTTGAGCGCCTCTTCGTGTCGACCTGTCGTCCGAAAAATACGCGCCAGCGCGAGATGTGCCTCGGGCATTTCGGGATCGATCTCGAGAGCCTTCTCAGCGTGATCCTCCGCCTTTTCGATGGCCTCGCGATTGTTCTCTCTCCCATGGATCTGCCAGAGAGCCTCGCTCAGACCCACGTGCGCGAGAGCGAAGCCCTCATCGAGGCGCAGTGCCTGGCGAAAGTTGTCAGCCGCAGCGTCCGGCCCGTGGGGATCATCGATCCGGTCGAGAAAACGATGGCCGGTGACGTAGTAATCGAACGCCTGGCCCACCCCTTTGGGCTCGCGCGCGAACCGCCGGCGATCATGTGCTGAAAGTGGTATTGACAGGAAGGTCGCGAGATCGCGCGCCATCGATCTGGGCAGCCCATAGACCTCTCCACCCGGCGCCGAGTAGGTGTGGGACCACAGAACCATCCCGGTCGCGGTATCGGTCAGACTCACCGTGGTTTCGAGCCGGCTCCCCTCCTTGAGAATCTCACCGTTGACCACCGAACCAATACCGACTTCCTTCGCCATCTCGCCCGGGCTGCGGTCACGAATGCTCCAGGCTTCCGACCTGCCCAACACCTGCAGACCCTCGTTCTCCCGCAGACGGTTGGTGAGTCCCGCAGACACGCCCTCCGCAAGCTGGTCGAGCTCAGCATCGCCGGTGAGGTTGGCAAAGGGCATGACCGCCATGGTCCGCAGCGGCGCCGGTGGTTTCGAGGCGACTTTGCCGATCACCATCGCTCCAGCAATGACGACGGCTACCACCGCAACCACGGCGAGAGCCCATCGAGGGACACGGATGGCCCGCCGGTGGACGGACTTCTGCGAGTTGGAAATGACCTCAGTCTGCGGCTCGCTTCCGCTTCGGATGCCATCCCTGAGTTTGACGAGGTCGTCCTCAAGCCCACGCGCTGATGGATAGCGGTCCTCGGGGTCCTTTTCCAGACAACGTTTGATAACGCCGCTGAGATAGTCGGGCAAATCATCCTTGATGTCGCTCACCTCGGGTGGGTGGTGGCTGAGAATCGACGAGATCACTTCGGCCGAGCTGTCGGCGAGAAACGGATGCTTTCCGGTCGCCATGGCATAGAGGATCGTACCCAGGGAAAAGATGTCCGATCGTTGGTCTACGGGCTTACCCTTGAGCTGTTCCGGCGACATGTAGGGCGTCGTGCCCAGGACCTGTCCTTCCGTCGTCAGAAACTCGGTTTCGAGGTGGGAGTCCGAATGCACCTTCTTCGACTCCTCACGGCTGACCTTGGCGAGTCCGAAATCCAGGACCTTGAGCTGACCGCGACCGGAAACCATGATGTTGCCGGGTTTGAGATCGCGGTGGGTGATGCCGCTTTCGTGGGCTGCGCTGACTGCGTCGGTGATGGGAATGGCGAGATCGAGGAACCGTCCGGGGTCGAGTCCCTCCTTGGGGATGATCCGTGAGAGCGTCTCCCCCTCGACGTACTCCATGGTGAAGAAGGGAACGTCACCATCCTCTTCGACCGAGTGGATGGTGATGATGTTGGGGTGGTTGAGGGCCGCCACCGCCTTGGCCTCGCGACGAAATCGTTCGAGCCGCTCAGGGTCGGCGGCGACCTCCGGCGAAAGCACCTTGATTGCGACCTCGCGATCGAGCCGGGAGTCGCGGGCCAGCCACACCTCACCCATCCCTCCCTCGCCGAGTTTCTCGAGGATTTCGTAGTGGAGCAGCGTGCGGCCGATCATCTGGTTCCCCCGTCAGGATAGCGAGATCAGGCGCCGGCTTCCATGCGTTTTACCAGCTCCTTGTAACGCGCATGCTGGCGGATGTTGTCGAGGTCCGAGTCCTGTCGCATCCACTCGGGATCGGCCAACCCTGCATCGTACGATTTCTCGAGCGCCTCGAGGGCCGAGGTCACCTCACCGGCCAGCGAGTAGAGGCAGGCGAGATTGTAGAGAACCAGGGCATCATTACCAGCCTTGTCGAGAATCCGCGACGCCCACTCGAGGCTGCGCTGGCGCTCACCAAGAGCGGCCAGGGCGCTCGCACCATCGAGCAGCATCGGCACATCATCGGGGTTGAACTCGAGCCGCCTTTCGACAACCTGCACCCGCTGCCTGTTGGCGGCCACCGCCGCGGTTTCGCGGCCAAGTCGCGTATAGATCTGAGGCAGAAGTTGCAGGGCCCTGATCTCGTCGGGTGCCACCTCAGTTGCCTTCTCGAACATCTCCGCCGCGGTCTCCAGCCTGCCTGCCGCGAAGGCAACGGTGCCGTAGTAATAGTAAGCCTCGAATAGACGCGGATTCAGCTCCATGGCGCGCCGGAATTCCCCGGCCGCCTCGTCGTAGAGCTGACGCTGGCCGAGGGCAAAACCGCGCGCAGCGTGCGCTTCGGCGAGGTTGGGATCGAGCTCGACTGCCTCCCGGCTGGTCTCTTCGGCCTGTGCGAGGTTTTCTTCCGTGCTCTCGTAGTTACGCCAGAACTCGGTATAGGTGTCAGCCAGACCCGCCCACGCCAGCGCGTAGCCGGAATCGATTTCGATCG